>Ga0194115_10001781_pt1 | contig 26738 bp, 21 predicted proteins | sample TA2MahsurfametaG_3_FD_148656 | JGI IMG/M metagenome (GOLD analysis project Ga0194115, IMG submission 148656) | Freshwater microbial communities from Lake Tanganyika, Tanzania - TA2015002 Mahale S4 surface | ecosystem: Environmental > Aquatic > Freshwater > Lake | place: Tanzania: Lake... | reverse complement strand
AAAAAGGAACGAGATTCGTATCGAAAACTGTTGGTGAAGGCTGTACTTGTTCGACAAGATATCAATAGAGGGATGGGAATACGAGGCGCAGATTGTCTATGTGAAGTGTCGACTGCGATCTCCAACTCCTTTAGGGAGTTCGCGTTATGGCAGGCAGCGATGCATGAATTCCATGCCCAAAAAGCAGAACCACTTCAAAGCAAGAAACGGTGTAGCAGTGATACAGTTGCTACCCAAAACCCACCCAAGAGACAAAAGAAGCGTCGATTGGGGAGTGATTATGATTTTTCGACGATTACTCATACATCATCATCTCAGGCAGAGCCAGCTGATAATGGTGCTTGTAATAGCAGTCCCAACCGAGTACGGGGTGAGCTCCAGCAAATGATGGCTGGTTTTTGTTCATAACGCCACCAACAAAACAACTCTCGGTTTGGTGTTTCTTTCTTTATAGTTCCGCCCCACATGTCGATTTGTATTTTTCAAAATATGGGCACTAAGTTCTCCTTGATCTTTTGCTCGATACATGCCAACCTTGGCATTCCTGTATATACCTTACTCCAACGATCGACTTTTGTACACGACAATTACATGCCATCGCTAGTGCATGTCACAAGCTAATATCCCAGCCAATAACGGAACGCCAGCATGGGTTCAAGGCACTAAAGCGTATAGACCTACCTATTCTTTCCATGTGATCATTTTGCATCTGTGTTTACTTCTACTATTTGTTCAGTCCACTTGTGCACCAGTTCATCGACTACGTGAGACTTCGGTAGAAGAGCCTACTTCACAGTTATGGGCATGATCAGGAATAGGCTTCAACAATGATCTGATCATTTTGCTTTATAATAATACTATTCTGGTGCGAACATCACCCCTTTGGAAAAAAGGAAGGCGATGTTTCTTTACTCATCCTTCTTCGGTGGAAGTTTGGTAATCTTCCCAATGCCGATCGTTTTGCCTTCCGTTCGGAGAGTAAATCGTCCTAGGAATGGCATATTGTCAAAGACATCAACGGGGACAGATCGATCAATATCAATCATACAGATGCAACGCATATTCACACCGACGAATCGTGCACCCTTAACGACTTGACCCTTGGCATTCGTCGTCTCGAAGATTTTCGAAATCGTACATTCTTCCTCACAACAATGAGCATGGAAGATAGCCTGAAATCCAGCCGTAATGATTCGAATATTCTCTGGCATCTCCACGACGGCCATCTGACAGATAATCTTATTGACAGCGCGACATGGGGGGTCTGTACAAATGACGTACCCCTTACGGATATCTTCTACGCCTGCACCATTTAGCTTGGCAAGGACGTTCTCTCCAGGTCCGGCCCCCGCTACAGGATCTTCATTTGCCCATACTGCTTCGACCTTGTACTTATTCCTCGTTGGCATGATCGTTACCTTCATTCCAGGTCGGATAACTCCACTTTCCACCTTGCCCATGGCGATCGTTCCTCGGTCATTGTACCGTTCTAGAACAGGAATACGGAGTGGTGCAGTGGGATCTCGACCACTGATCTGGAGTGAGTCCAACAGGCCAAGTAATGTAGAGCCGGTAGTGTTATTTTCGCCTGTGGTGTAGGACTTTTTCCACCAGCTGCAATCACTTGATAGGACTTCATCCTTAACATTCGCCCCGGAAAGGCCGGATATAGGAATGAACATGACTTCACGTTTGATGGTAAAGCCACAACTCTTGAGGAAGGGCCGCAACTTGACGACACATTCATCAAATCGTTCCTTCGACCATCGGACGGTAGGATCATCCATCTTGTTGACCACGACGACTAGGTAACTTACACCGAGCGTCTTGGTAAGCATGGCATGTTCCCGAGTCTGGCCTCCACGTTCAAAGCCAGTTTCGAATTCACCCTTTCTAGCAGAGATGACGAGGACACCGACATCCGCTTGGCTAGCACCTTGAATCATGTTCGGGACATAATTCTTGTGTCCAGGCGCGTCCAAGATCGTGTATCGCTTGATGGTAGTTTCAAAGTGAGCCTTTCCGACTTCGACAGTAATCCCCTTGGCACGTTCTTCCTCATTGGTATCCATAATGAAGGCAAGGAACCATGATTCACGATTAAGTTCCTTAGCCTCTCGTTCATATCGCTCGATCGTACGTTTGTCCACATTGTCTGTAAGGTATAGGATTTTACCCGACAACGTCGACTTTCCGGCATCGACGTGGCCAATAAAGACTAGATTCAAGTGTTCACGAGGATCACCCTCCTTGAGTGCTCCACCATCCATATCGGTGGTTTCTCCCTCTTCCTCCTCATCGTTCGTCGTCGGTTTGGATTTGGAAGGTGGTGCAGCAGCAGGAGCCGGTGCGGGGGCATCCACCGTCATCGCCTTGACACCCTCCGAAATCTGATTCACTCCCTCGCCTTCCTTTGGTACATCATCATCAACCTCCATATCATTACCCGAGGCTAGAATAAGAGCTTCGATCTCTGGGTATTCCGCAAGGGCATCCGGGTCTTGAATCAATTTCAAGGCCTTGTCTCGATCCCCTTGACATTTTTCGAGGACTTTTTTCCAGACAGGGTCGTTCTCATCTACATCGTTACTGGTGTCATTATCTACTGGTGGCGCTGGTGTGGGTGGTGGGACAGGTGCAGGAGCTGGAGGCGCTGCGGTTGCTGCTGGTGGTGGTGGAGGTCCGACACTGAAACCCTGACCTGGAACAAACGCGCGGGCAGACGCCGATGGCTTCCATTCACCTGCATTCGGATTCATCTTGTTTTGTTCTGTACTACTTCAAGGAACCAAAGAGGCAACAAGAAAGAGTAGTGGTGGTAGCAAGAGTCGTACCGTACCGGAAGGAAGTTTACAAGTAGTATGGTAGTTATACCTTAGCTCGGAGATCACAGCAGCAGGGAGACGATGCTCGTTTTCGAGATGAAGGGCCCCATCGCCCGCCATCCATCCCGCCAAAGCCCTCCAACGACGACATACCCATCGTTCCAGGTGTTTTTGTCATGCCCGTGCCGTTGACCGGTGAGAAGGGCAGGAGGTGAGACACAGAATTGACAAGGAGAGAACGCTGCGGCCGTATCGAATCGCGTATGACAAACAGACCGACCGACCGTGTCTATGGAAACGTACGGTGGTGGAGATACCATCCCGCAGACCGCGCGGAGTCGCCCTGGCGACTCTCTTCGAAATCCGTATCGTACCTATGGAGCATATACAGGGATGCGCCACTAGACCAATGTCATGCAGGAAGAATGCCAACTTCCTTGTTTGACAGTGACAACTCTTCGTGGAGACACCTTCAAGAACCCAATCTACGGTATCCGATGGTATCATACCGATTCCGAATGTTTTCACACCACTCCGTTCTATCCTAAACTTGCCCGCCTTCATTTTTCCCATCGTCATGACTGCTGCTAGTGCTACTACAACAAATACTGCTAATATAACCTGTCAGGTTTTTGGTTGGAATCCCGTTTGGAGGACGATTGTTGGAATGCTTCTGATTTCCAACCTTGCCATGATCTCACAGTATCCTGGACTAATCCTAGTAGGGACTGCCCACGCCTTTTCGCCTTGGGTGACCATTCCCAAGAATACAAGACGAACAACACGCCTACGACTAACAACGACGACAACGATCGATCCAAGGAGAAGTAGTCCTCTTAGTAGTATCATCCAACACGGCCACCGACAGCGGCAGCAAGTCATCGGGAAGTCAAGTACGAGAAGGACGAGTATGCAACAGGTTTCCCTTGGACAGACCGTAACGGATGGAACCGACATGGCAATCAGTACGTTCTATCAACCACTAATACTGTCACTTGAAGGAGTAGGTGATGCTGCCGAAGGTGAAGCTACTGCCTTTACAGATTCGATTCAATTTCTGGATCCGACGATTACGACAATGTTGGGGATCTTTAGTGTCGTAATATTCATCTTGGTCGCAGTAAAGGTAGGGACAGATCAGACGGATGAAGCGATTCAAAAAATATTGATCGAATTTGAAGATATTATGATTCAAGAATATCCTCAACGTTGGCAAAAGGAGATCCGACCAGAATTGGTAAATCTACAGGGATTTGATCGACAACAAAAATTAATGCAACTCATGGAAGGTTTACAACAAACAGATCCCCAATTCATGAATCGAGTCCAAAGAAAACTCAAGGAAAATTCCACCACCGACAACAACAACAACAACAACAATAAGAGCGACAGCAGTGAAAGGAACTAAGAGCCGCAAAGTGTCAGAGCGTCGATTCCTCTCTTTCTTGATCCGTCGTATCAACAAGGTGATGGGCAGACCATGACATCTTCGAATGTATGCTAGTAGCCCACATATTTCAGTGAATCTACTATTTAACTTACTGACGATAGTCCTCTTCCCCCGAATAGATAGTGACGACAAGCTCATTTTCCATCCTATACAACTTTCTTCTATCGATACAGGCACAGGAATGTATGTGCCTAATTGAACTGTAGCTCGAAATGGTGTGGTTGGGTATTCGAAACTAGAGGGGACGATGTACAGTATATATTTGTTAGGAATTTTTCGAGAAAAAAGATGATTGGGTCCTGGTATTCGAAGAATTGGAACCGCAGTGGCGAAACAAGCATTCGGGAGGAAAAACACCAAAATCAGGCGACCACAAGAGCCTCGATTAGGCTATTCCGAGGAATCTAGAAAAGAGCCTTGTCTTCCGATTGTGATGCTTTTTGAAATTCAAAATTCCAGTGCCGGAAAAATTCCTGCATGAAAGTTTAGGTATCGCTATCTATGTATGTATGTATCCCAATCTAGCGTACGGTAATCTTCTACGTATATACATATGAAACTCTCACCGGAATCGCGGAGACTCTCCACAGAGTGGAATCGTTGTCATACCCACTCGAGATCTCTCGGGTTCGCGAGCGTGTTTCTAGCTTTACAATCAAGAGATCATAATCGAGAACTCCGTGCCAAGACACAATATAAAGTCCACGAAACATGACAGAAGCAGAAGAAGCAGGAATAGGCTCTACATTGCAGGCTATGACAGGTGAAGCCTACTTGGCCCTTGCCGATTGTTTGTACATTGACGAAAATCTTATCGATGCAATTGATGCCTATGCTGCCGCCATTTCCCTTCTGAGTGAAGATCTCAAGAAGTGTTCCTTCTATTTCCGAGCTTGTTCCCATATGTCACAGTCGTATTTTACATTAGGTCGGTATGACGAAGCCCTTCTGCATGCAGAGACGGCATTAGATATTCTTTCAGAAAAACGACCCGAGTTACGATCGGGAGAATCTGAATTCGCCTATAAGCGGGCTGGTTTAGCAGCCTTGGAAGTCCAGTCGTATTCCAAGGCAAATGAGTACTTTACACAAGCATCACAACTAGCCAAACTCAACAAACGACCCAATACCGTCTATGAGGACTATATGAAGAAATGTCAGGACTCGTTGAATACGTCTTCGAGTAAAGTATCGGAAGAAGAAATCCCGATTGTGGAAGAAATCCCCACAAAATCTGAATCGGATAGTAAAGATAGGAGCAAAAAGGAGGAGGTACCCATGCCAGTGATGACGACGACGACCAGTACTACCATGACTTCTCGTCCTCAAATGCCGAAATATCAATATTATCAATCGGATACAGTCATGACGATTTCTATCTTGGAAAAGAATGTGAAACCTACCGATTTGAGTGTCAAGTTTGAGACACAAAAACTTACCGTTCAATTACAAAAGGAGGGTATCAATTTTACTGTCATTGCTGGGACACTCTATTCTCCTGTCATTGTCGATCGTTGTAAGGTCGTATATAAGGATGAAAAGGTCCTTATTAAGTTACGAAAGAAGGATTCCTATGAATGGCATGAATTATTTGGTAAATCTTCTGGGAATACTAACGAGGACGATGATACAAAGACAAATGAGGCAGTATCATCAACAACAGGAGAAGGAGCAGCAGTAGCAGTAGTCGAAGAAGGAGACGTATCGAAACCAATCCCTGTTGTAAAGGACCCTACGAAGGTCCGGGCCTATGCAAGTCATCGTGATTGGGATGCGATTGAACGTGATTTGAAGGAGGAAGAATCGAAGGAAAAACCTGAGGGTGATGAAGCCTTGAATAAACTCTTTAAACAAATCTATTCCAATGCTGATGAGGATACCCGTCGTGCGATGATTAAGAGTTATCAAACCTCGGGAGGGACAGTCCTCTCGACCAATTGGAATGAAGTTTCCAGAAAGGATTATGAAAAGGAACGAACTGCACCAAAGGGTATTGAATGGAAAAATTGGGAAGGGAATAAACTCCCCATGAAGGATGACGACTAGGAAGGAGGTCATGGTCAAGGGTAATTCAAAAGCGATAGTAGTCTAATGTGATAATGGAAAATAGGCGGGGTGGATGCAATTTTTTGCGCATAGTCAAGACAGCCAAATGAAATTTTCCTCATTGGATAGGGTTGAAAGTAAACAGCATATATATAGTTGACCTTTGTCACAGTGACTATCGCCTTTTCTTCTGTTTTTTTTTGCATTTTTTTAAAGCAAGACACTACTTGCAGGCAACGACGATGCAACATGCATCATCTAGCTTTCCTCCAAGGCCATTTTTGAACGTTGGATCGCCTCTCCGTTGTGCCTGTTTCCCATATGGAGTCACCGCTCGTTCATCTAGTGATTGCTTCCTTGATAGGTCACATATCTTCTTCGATAATTGGGTCGGCTTCAGCTTCGTACTCTTCGCAACCAAGTCCAACAGCATGTCATCGCCGATGTTGTCAAAAATTCCGTCTGATCCCATAATAATTAGATCCCCAGCAAGAAGCTCAACGTTGAGCTTTGTGCCATCCCTAGGCCGGTCCGGACTGTCGTCTGATAGCTGATATGGACATTCCCAGTAGTGGCTGATTTCCCTTGTTTTTGCGACTACCTTTCCATTCCGAACGACCATACAAAGAGAATCTCCGACATTCAACGCCTGAAGGAATCCATTCTCACCTATGGAGGCAACGACTGCTGTAGAGGCACCAGTTGCAGAATCATCTGCATAGTTGGCTGCATCGGTAAGGATCTTCGTAATCTGTTGAACCGAAAGTCCCTCTGTTCCGACGACTTTTTTCATTTCCTCAGCGAGGGTACGAGAGTACAACGGTACGCCATCACGTTTCTCTGCTCCAGACACACCATCGAATACTCCAAATGTCCTACCCTTATAAAAGACCGCGTCCTCACCGCCCCATCGTACCTTGGCGGGATGTGGTAGGACATGGGACCCCATTTCAATCTTGATTGGTTTCGGAGTGATATCCACAATTTCAGGTACAGGTTGTTTCTGGACTTCCTTTACCGGGGAAGTTTTCTCTTCTTGAATCTCAATCGTCGTGGCTTCTACCCGTTGTCCCATACCCTTGGTGATTCCCTCAAAGACCGAAAAAAATCCAGGTTTTTCATCTTTCTTCGTAGAGAGTTGTTCTACCTCGGTCTCAATCAGGACCGGTTCTTCGACAATTGCTACATCTTCTTGTTGTATTTCAGCCTTACTCTTGTCACCGAAAACAAAATTGAAAATTCCTCCCACAATTTTCTCTTCGACTTCTACTACTTTTTTCGCAACCTCTGTCACCTGTTGAAACGGCGTCGGACCGTCGTCTTCTGACTTTTCCTTGACTTCCAACAGGCCTTCAATCCAACTGGGTAATCCATTTCCGAATTCTTCTGTCGTCGACGACGATCCCACCGCCACGACCGGCGCTTTTTCATCAGCTCCGTTGCTGACGGAAGTATCCTCTACTGCTACTGGTTGTTCGATTTCTTGCTGACGAGCTCTTCGATACAGTCGTCGGAGTTCCTCAGCAAAACGCTGTTTCTTCCTAGGTAATCTTACTTCAGGGAATGTAGTAGTCGGAGGTTCCCAAAGTGACTCGCCTGTTTCTGTATCGAAATAATACACAAGACCCGTGGTCTCATCATCTAGAAAAGCCTGCCATGTTCCTTCTTGTGCCAATGGCTCGGGGACACTCAATAGACCTGTTTCGGATCGGTATTTCGTCGTTCCTGGTAGTTGGTGTACAAAGGCGGAAGAAACAATCAAGGACTGTAACAGTACAATCGTCTGAAACTGTCTCATGATGACAATTCTATGATACCCCGAATGCAGGAATAAATGCCCTTTAACGATGGGTGTCAAGGGTAGACTAGCGAGAAACGGCTTTGGAGGTAACTGGAAATTCACTGCGCTGACACGTCGGTCTGTTGAAGTCTTCAAAAAATTCGATCGCGCGTGGTGCCAGATGCCAACTGGGTCGCAAACAACGGCGGTTCGAAAAAGTGACGACACGTAATTTTGACAAACGCAGAGCAAGTGCCGAGTGCCGACCACCACAGAAGGTAAATCCGGATTTAGTGTATTCGAGTTGGTCCATTGGAAGATGAGGATGTATGTATGTATGTATGAGTGATACAGTGTACGATACAGTTCTAAAGTACAGCAACACCGCATCGCCCTTGACAGTCATACCTGACCACTAGTTACGGCACACACTCTCTTTAGAGAAGTCCTTCGTGCAGCTATCGATTACAGCTAAAGCAAATTGGACTGGAAATTCTGATGTTGGGGCGTGTTCTCCAATGATCCAGGTTCAGCTCGCCGAAGATATTTTGGTGCAAACGGCTTAACATCGGTTTTCTTCTGTCTATCGCTGGCCTGTTTCACCAAGCTTGCAACCAGTGGAGCAAAACTAGAGGATACGGATGACCCAGCATCACTGAAGGATTTGAAACTACCCTGATGCGTTGAATGGCTACCACTGGAAAGACGCCGTAGACGATTTTGTAGGCTCTTTGAAGAGGAGGCCAGGTTGCCGTGACAGCAATCCTTTTCCTGTGCCAACATGCTGAGATCTTGAAAACTTCCAGATTGGTATTTTCCAGGCTCATCGTCGTTGGTTGAGTAACCTGTATCGTGAGATAGAGCGGAAGCCAAGGAGGGTGTGGCCGATATTGGTTGAAATCCAAGATGAACTTCTGGCCGCGGTGGTGGACGCTTGGCATCCACCTCCATCACAGCCCTCGTCAGCACGGCTCGCTGTTCCGTAGTGAGATAGTCGTTTCGGAAACTGAGCGTCAGAGGTCTACCACGCGACTGAATGGCCTTTCGAATTGCATCGAAGGACCATGGTCCGATCTCAACGGAGACACCATCGAACGCAACGAGCCGAGCACCCAATTTGGGTTTGTTGTTGCTCGATGCATCAAACCCCTGGAAACCACAAACTAGGACTATATCCTTAGGTGAAGCAACGGGACAGACTTCCTCGTCATTGACCTTACGACCCCGGGCAATTGATGAGAGAGTCGCGACATTGCGAAGTTCGGCAGCAGTTTTCAAACTGTCGTCAACGTCTGAATTCAAATCGGCAGTCATGGCTTCTGTCAAAAGTCCTTTTGGCTTGACAGGTGCGGGAGGTGCCTTCTGAAATTGAATCCCAATCTTCTTCGAGTAAAACGTCAAATGATAGATTCCCGAGTCTCGACCAGAGTCGGTAAGAGCGTATCCACTTGTTTCCACAACGTCCGCGAGATGACATGACAAAATGGCTGTAGCCTGCCCGTAGTCTCCAATGGTCGACTTGGGATGCACCGAAGCCGAATGACGATCAGAATGTTCAGTACTATCGTCTAGCGTTAGAACGGGATTCGGTCGTTCGGGTGAGCTGTTGGTCGATGCCGCTGGAATGCTAGAGAGAGTACTCTTCAGGGAAAGTCCAGTCACGGATCCGAATTCCGCGCCCACAGACGATGCCACCGACGGAGACATCATTGACTGATAATCGTTGACGCTGACATCATCATCGTCATCATTTTCATCATCATCATTGTTCTCGCCTTGTGTCTTGTCAGTCTCGTCTCCTGATTCTTCGGATTCATCGTCGTCCATCAATGATGTCATTTTTGAAGAGGCCGATGCTGGTGTACATGATACGGTGGGTGGTGTATTCCCCGCTTCCTCGAGCTTTACATCGGAGGTTACTAGCGGTGGCAACGTTGAAACTTCATCTGCAGGCACGTCGGGTTCATCGATACTCGTATTGAGTTCACCATCACTGTCTAGATTCAGAAAATCACCAGCTCTCTGCAAACGTTCGTGAAGTTGTATACTAGCCATAACGTGTTCTTCCAATTCGTTGATAAGACGCTCTTCGTCAGTACCCAACATAGTACCCTCCCTGGATTGATTGTCCCCATTTTCTTTCCCCATGATCAACGGCCCGCGTTTCCTTGAGTGTACACTCAATGGTCTAGGAACAGACATTTTCACTTTTTCGTCAAGTTCCTGATATGACTGTTGCAATATCTTATACTCCCTTACTAAAACACGCTTCTCTCGCTTGGTTTGTTTCAACGTTTTTCGGATGACGCAATTGTCTTCCCAGATTTTTGTGAGGTGAATTTCTGCTCGTTCCATCCGTTTCTTGATTTCCTGTAGTTGTGAGTCAGCCTCCTGGACATCCTCTACAGCTGCAGCAGCTTCTTCCGCCGCTAGACGCAAGGCATCCCGTTGCTGCTGACAGGCATCCGCAAGACCTGAAAAGTATGTACCAGGTACTTCCATGATCTCTTCAACTTCCTCGACTGTAGATGGTGCTTTGTCATCCACAGCATGAAAGGCAGTATCAAGCAGATTGGATGGAAGATCATTGTCCGAATCCTTTGCTTCTTTCTTACTTGACTGATTGTTCTTGATGGGGGTTCCATCGATACTGATATTCGGTAGCGCGCCAAAGAAGGGTAGAGGTGTCTCGGCCTCCTTTTTTTCCTCTCCATGATATTCTTCTACTGGTGGAAAGGGTTCTTTGGGTTTCGTGATTACTTCCGGAGGTTGTCGCATTCGTTGTGTCAACAAACGTAACGCCTCATCGAGACGTTCAAATTGGGCCTTCCATTGCCGTGCATCCTCTAACGCACCATCTCGATCACTTTCGACGAGTTTGAAATCCTCCACTGAGTGTTTCAACTCACTAATCTGAAAATTCTGTCTCTGGACTTGTTGGGTTAACTCCTCGACTTGCTGTTTGAGGGTAGATACCCTTTGTGTCTCAAGTTGTTGAATCCATTCCTGTCCAGCTTGTTCAGATCTAGCTTCCAAAACAACCCGCCGACCATCCTCCTGTAGTATTACAAATCGATATCGACCATCCGGTAAATGTTCCATTTCGTGTATTTTCGTCCCCTCTAGCGAGATCTTCCCCCGTGGTTCGATATCATTGGGACTTAAATAGTAATACAGATTCGTCTCTGCCTGTAGGACGAAGAATCGACGTTTAAATTCTGGTATATTCTGTCCCAATTTTTGGAGATACCCCGCCTTGGGAGCCTCTCGAGCCATATTTGCTGCTGTATCCCCGGAATGTGTCATCACTGCCGGTGTGGAGTGGACACCCCAAGACGTATGATGATCATTATTCCCTTTCGAAGGAAGAACCACCAGCTGATCCATGAGTCTCCCCGTAGCCACCTGCAGAATTTTTTGAGCAAACGGCTGTTGCTGCTGCTGCAGCTGCTGTTGTTCCCCACCTAATGATGATATTCGATGGTTCTGCTCTTGTCTGGAGGCAGCAGATGGATCTAGGACAAGTGGTTGAGGAGTTCGTCGAAGCCGTCCTGGACCAGCATTATTATTACTAGGCGGCGGTGATAAAAATGGTGAATCATCGATCCGATACATAGGATGTTGTGGAGTTGATCTTGCAGTCCTACTAACACTATGACTGCTTTGGACTTCCGGTGGCGGTGATAGGAAGGGAGAATCACCAAAACTCACTACTGGAAGATTTCGTGTCCGTTTCTGTTGCGTGGCAGGTGTTTGCATACTTTGTGCACTGGGAGGAACGTGATGTAGGGCTGAGGTTGTTGTTGTTGTCTGCGTCGCTGTTGGATGGCCCATGTGCTGTTGCTGATGCTGTCGAAGACTTTGAGACCGTTTCGATTCCGACTGTTCGACTGTATCCGAATATTTTGTTGACATTATAGGATAGTCAATTCACCGAAAACTAGATTTCCTCTTAAAATGGAAGGACAAACAAGGGCCGACAGTGAATCCGAAATTTGATAGAAAGTCCGACGAAGTAGTCGAAGATTCTTTCTTGTTGTTTTTTTTGTTTTCCAAAATGTTGCCCAGAGGTTTAGGTTTTTCAATCTCCTTACTGAGAAGAAGCAGATACCAACAATGCGAAAATCGATCCCATAAAGGGAGTACACGAGTGCCAATATACCTTTTTATAGCCGAGAGGTCCACACCACAAAGTACTGTATGGTTGCTGTATACGGAGGGTAAACTAACTCTCTAGAGAGTCTGAAGGCGTGAAGATGCAACCATCGTTGGGGCGGTCACGTTTTCAATCCGGTTTTGTATGTGTGAAACGCGCCGGCAGTTTTGAAAAAGGTTTTGAACGGATGGAGGTATCGAACTAGTCAACGATCAAGACACGTCATCCCCCTCATGTTCCCCCCGATAAAGTCTTGGCGTTTGACTACCGTACTAGAGTAGTGATGAGCACCTACTGGCAGTGACGACACTGAAAGGAAGACTTAGTCAGATATCTGTAGATCGGCATATGGCGGGAAGTAGTCGGTAGCGGCATTCGCAACCCCCGCGCAGTCGGCGACTCTAGGTTCCCTGGTAGCTTCCCTGAGGACCAGTAGTCAGTCATGAGCAACCCTTGCGAGTGACTATTCTTGCCCAAAAGACTCTATAATCACCATACTACGTAAGATTTCGTATTGATAGTGTTACCTATACGATAAAATCAATGGTACCGTACTTGACATCATAGGGGATTAGAGAATCATGCGACAAGAAGAGTCTGGAACTTATGCCGGCAAAAATTGGACGTCATCGTCATCATCGCTGTCGTCAAGAATCTCGATGATACCACTACTACTATTCCTCGCAGTCGTGGAGGAGCTTCGGATAGATTCCGAGGCACGTCGCCGTTGTTGTTGTGACGGACGATCATCGTCATGGAGTGTTGTTGATTGACTCTCTTTCCGCCGTCTCTTTACTCCGATTGTGGAATAATTATCCAAGTCATTTGTACCTGTTGAAACCTTCGAGGATGGTACGGTTCCCGCTACATGAGATGATGTTGTTGATGATGGTGGCACATGAAGATGTAAAACATTGATCGGAAGTTTGCCTAATCCCAATTTCGATAATGATTTGCCATTGCTTTTCAATTCTCTTCCCATATAAAAGATCCGTTGAGTCGTCGATACTAAGAATTCATCCGCAAGAGTCTCTTTGAGATCACTTAATTTCGTTGCCAATGAGAGAGTGATCTTATAGAAAACCAAAAGAAAAGAAGGAGATGAAAATCGTTAACAAAAACCAAACCTGTTGACGGGGGGAACGGACAAAATGAAGGTTCGTGTGGTCAACACTCCGTACCTCTCGTTTAGTAGCATCGGATGTTCGTACCACCGTAAATGTGCAATTCTCATCGTAACTCATGGTGGATATAAGACACAAAAGGAAAGAGTATCAACTCTTGTTCTTTGCCTTCCTTTTCACCTATACACCCAAAAATCAGATTTTCACAAAACCTCCCAAGAAAGTTCTGTCGATATAAGGGTTTTTTTTCGTTGTTGTTGTGGGAAAGCACAGTATATCACACCACTACTTTGGAACCCACTTGATCCACCACCGTACCCAAACAAAAAACACGCTTTCCTTCCTTGTCTTCTTTATAAGTGCAAGACGTCGATGGATCAAGGGGACAGGTGGGGGGGGGGGTACTGTGACCTTTCAACGTTGAAAGATGCACATATGCTACGATGTGAGTTTAGCAAGAAAAAAAAGACTTTCATCGAACTCGGTTGGCTCAACGTTTTATTTCATTGGTCCTGGTGGTCAGTTTGCGCTTTGTACTCATCGACCAATACGACCAATACGATCGAAACGCTGATGAGAACCAGAGTCCTCTATCACTCCTAGAGCACACCTAACTACTAATCGATTTGGAGCTTTGCAGCAGTCCCAAACTTGTGGACCCTGTATAATTCTGGAAAGCAAGCCATATGTTGACTCATGGCGTAGTTTGTAGTATTGTACCCTACAGCATACGTCTTCAATCATATCTACTCCTTATGGTCTCTAAATGATTTCTTGTAAATACACAAGAACCTATCATCAAGAGAAAAAAAAGCCCCAGCCGACTCTTTCCGATGTTGTTTTGCTTTATTTAGCAAACAAACATGTCTTTTTGCATTTCTTCAATCCACAACCCTGGCAAGCACCTGAAGCTCCCTTGGTACTACGTTTGGCAGCCTCTTTCTCCTTTTGATCTTCTGCTGCCTTCCGTTTCGCCTCTTCTGCCTCAAGGCGGTCTAACTCGCGTTGGGCATCCATCGCCTCCTTGAATCGTTTACGTTCCTCTTCTTCCTTCTTTCGAATTTCTTCCTCTCGAGCAAGAGCAATCTGCCGTTCCTGTTCGATTCGCTTTTGTTCCTCTTCTACCTTCCTAGCTTCTTCGGCCATTCGAGCTGCCTCCTGTTCTTCATCTTCCGTATACATGTCTCCCAAGGCTTTCGTCAGAGTGTTGAGGGCCTTCAAGGCTTCATCACGAATTTCTTCAAATTGGACACTGGAGGCGACCTTCTTCAATTCAGGAACCAACAGTGGACCAAATGGTGCAACGTCTGTGGGGGATCCGACCAATTTACTCATGTTGGAAATGACAAGACATGCCGATCTCTTATGGATGGCTAGTTTCTCCTTAAGACCTCGGGAAAGGACTGGACATAAGATAGACAGTGTGGATGCATCCACAGTAACGACAAAGGTCGTTCCCATAAGCTTTTCAATCGCCTTGTTCGTCTCGGAGGGTTTACAAATCGCATTGACGACGGCAGAAATAGCTGGCTTGACATCTTGATTGGCATTCGTTGAGCAGATGGCAAGTAAGGCCGAGGATGCCGATTTGGTAACTTGTGCCTTCGTATCGAAGACTTGAGAACTAATAATCGGAATCAACTTGGGTAACAGATTACAGACCTGTGAGGGGGAAGTTTCAGCGGCTTGAGATAATCGATCTAATGCATTCGCCTTAACTCGCCACTCATTCGATTTGAGGGATTTCAAAATGAGTGGACTGATTAAGCATGGGAATGCCCATGGATTGGCAATCGCAATTAATGCTGTCGCAGTATCTTCCGCAGCCTCACGGACACTACTGGAATTACTACCACATTCATCCAATGCCGCCGCCAGGAAGGCACCCACCACGAATGGTTCTGCCGGTGTCCCGACAATCTGACATAGAGCTCGGATAGTCAGTAATGAACCCTCTCGTGCATCTGCTGGTGTCGACTTCCCCCGTTTACTATCGGTTCCGATGGTCATACTTTCACCGTCACTGTAGGTAGCGTCTGCCAAGCTCGTTAGGCTGACTGCCGAAGCACTTGGCTTTAATCCACCAGTCGTAGCATCTTCCGACGTAAAGATATTCCCAATTCCTTCGGGGAATAATATTAGTTGCATTTCGTTGAGGACCTCACATTCCTTAAGAACAAAGGACACACCCAAGGCGTTGGCTGCCGTCGCAATGTCAGCCGCGGCGGCACTTCGATCTCTTGTCGTACTCGCCGCGTGGGGCTTACTCTTGTCGACCAATGTTTCAATACCCATCGCCTTACAAAACATTTCCCGTACCCGAATCTTTTGTGACGCCTTATCTAAACCCTTCAATGCCTCCACTGCCGATGCATTGGCAAGGACTGATGGCTTGAGTGGAAGTGCCGTTCCTCTCTTCGTCTTTGCACCACCCGCCTTTGGTTTGGCAGCCGCCGCTGCTTTGACGGGTACCTTCTTGGCTGGAGGTGCACTCATCTTATGCATGGTACTAGCAGATATAGTCGCCATTTTGAGATTCTTCCTTGTCGTGCCGAATTGGAAAATGGGAAGTAAGAATTATGACGCGAAGAAAGAAATATGATACGACTGCGAAACTATGCCGGCAACGGAACGAATCTCTTCACACACGAAGGAAATCAGGAATGGGATGGACGTCGGACGCCCTAATAGTACCACGCACGTACGGGCAGGGGGACAGGCGGAGGTAGTGCGGACAGGGGACAGGCGGAGGTATTGCGGACAGGGGACAGGCGGGATCAGCTATGTATGACAGATGACAGTGACATATGATACCTATCACCTCTATACCCTCTGTCGTATATATTCTTTCGTATCTATGTACATATATACACTTACTTTTGCGAATCCATTCTTCATGTTCCCGAGGTTTTCACTCACCACTTCACACACCACGTATGCGTGTTGTTCCCTCGTGGCCAAATGTCGGGTGTTCAACGGATTCTTTTCATCATATCCCTAACTTGATCCCAATCCAATTTCTCTCTAGAGCAAGAACATTTTTTCTCTACAACAGGGTCCCTTCGACGCCATAACGTACTATCCCGTGGAACAAACTTTTTGCGCAATGCGATCATAGACTATGGCTCTTGTACGGACGTTTTTACTAATTCTGGCTGCTGTGGCAGTACTCATAGTCGAAGAATCATATGGATTAACCCTTCCTCCTCCAATTCAAGCAAGAACATGTCGACAACAATCCATGAAATTGGTGGACCGAAGACCTTGGTCACCGGAAAAAAGAAGGCGGAAGGCCTTTGGTATGCAAGGTGGTCATGCAGCCACACCGATATCGATTAGTGGACCATCGATCAGCAACAGTGACTCAAAAGACTCATGGGAAGATATCATGATTCCGACCTACGTCGGCGTCTCGGAAACGGAACATGACAAACTCACATCGTTAGACAAGGTGGTCATTGGTGGGACATGTATAGCTACAGTCTTTTCGATTTATGCCATATTTTTCTTGACAGCTCCTGGTGCTTGGCGTTTCTTCTGTGCTGGAGGGATTTGTGCAGCGACGTCTCATGCTATCCCAACACCGATTGACGTCATCAAGGTAAGAAATGGGTTCCATTCAGAAAAAAAGAATTCTATATTGTGTCTCTTTGAAGAAAAAAGTATGGGACGACTCACACTCTCTACGCTACAAGACAAGGAAACAAGTTGATCCCGTACTAGCAGACATGAATTTTCTACAGGCGGGTCATAGTATTGTCAAGGAGGAGGGTGTCAACGCGTTGTGGGCAGGACTTGGACCGACTGCCTTGGGATACCTATTAGAGGGAGCGGTCAAGTTTGGGACGTATGAGATATTGAAACCAGTCTTTCGAAGGCTATTGGCAAGTATGGCGAAAATGACGTCGATTGGATTCTTCCATTCCCAGATCCTTTCCTTTATCTTATGTGGTGCTGCTGCTGGTTTCGCAGCCTCAATCATTTTATGTCCCATGGAGGCGATTCGGATCCGGATGGTATCTGAACCACAATATGCGACAGATGGCTGGATGAAGGTGGGATATAAAATGTTGAAACAGGAGGGTGTGATAGGTTTAGGGAAGGGAATCAGTCCCATGATCCTAAAACAAGTCCCCTATACGGTAACGAAAAATGTTTCCTTTGATGTCTTGACGAAGGCCCTTTATGCCATGATCCGTGCACAGGGTATGAGATTGACGACGGGTTCGATGATTGCCATACCATTGATATCGGCAGGCTTAGCCAGTATCCTATCAACGATTACAAGTCAACCAGGTGATATGGTCCTAAGTCTTGTCAACGCTCATCGAGGAGATCGAAAACCAAGTGAAATCTTCCATAGTATCCTTCGTAGTTCACATGGTATTCAAGGTTTCTTTATTGGGTTCAAAAGTCGTCTTCTCCATGTTGGAGTGACCGTCACAATCCAACTCATGGTCTATGATTTCGTAAAACGACTTTGTGGGATTGCTGCGACTGGAACGTAACCATTACAGATAATGTCTTCGTTTTGTCTACTATCCATTCCCTTCCCTAGTTCAGAAAATCAATAGTCATAGGTAAACTCGTGATGTCATGCGCGCCAAAAAACGATTCTTTTGTAGTACAAGCTGAGTTTAACGCTACCCTACAGCGCCTTAATGATCTCGTGCCTTCCACAGGGCGACATTTTGCTTCACAGCCTGAATCCACAACGTCTTTGCATCCGCCTGATTTTCACGTTTTACCCAATTCTTTAGGGCTTTGAATAAGAACTTGTCATCCTTTTCTGCCCAATGTTTTCGTAATGCTGCAGCACTGTCTACGCCAGCTCCGGCTAGACACGATACTAGGACACTTACTTTCGCGACCGGTGTCCGTCGTGTAATCGTCGTCGGTTTATCATTGAGAAATGCTTCCAATCCCTGAAGTCCCGGGAGGACCTTACCCTCCAGTAAGAAACGAGCGAACCATCGGAAAGAATCATCAATCAAGAAATCAGGGGTTTGTTTGGATTCAGGCGATTGAAGGCAATCGTACATGACCTGTTTGATGGAAGGAATTTCCCACCGATGACAACCAAATTTCGTCGATACGGGGCACATGATAGCATCTTGGTCTGCGTTGTAGGATGGTAAAGGAGATACCAACGGACCACCTAGGGATAACAACTTTGTCCCTTTCGCGAGTTCACCCAACCATGACGGATCTACAGGTGTGATGTTCTTCATGATCATCACGGATGTCCCATCCTTTATGACCTTTCGGACGATCGAATCGTAGCATATCCATTGAGGTAGTTGTCGGAAGTCTCGTGAATGCATGGTGCTATTGCCATCAATATACATGGGTTCCTTCGACAATGTTGATGAGGACAAGTAAGCACACCGTGAACCGTATGGGTGGGTCCCCGTCAGTGATCCAGGTGGTGCGAGAAGCGCAACATTGTCCAACAATCCAGACGTGACAGCTTGAATAAGAAGTCGCTCTTGGAGTTCACTGGGTGGGGACATACTACTCGAATATCCACCAGTCTTCGCTGCGATGCCTTCTGCATTGCTCAATCGATGCTTGGCAAGACTCGCAAGGTGTTTTCTCATTTTCTGAATCCTTCCCATAATGACGGTATTAAGGCCATTCTCTTCGCAAAATCGACGTGTTGCGACGAGTTCGGATGCGCCTCCCGCACCTCTGCCAGCATACGTGCAGGCACCCACCGCCAACATTGCCGCGAAAATATCCCCCTTTCGATGATGCCACCGCTTAGGACTTTTCTTCTCCTGTTTGGTCTTGTCGTCATCGGTCTCGTCATTCGATTCAACATCACTGTCATCGCCTTCTTTCTCGGGATCCTCGTCGGTTTTGTCCGCATTGTGCTGAAATGGGCTACTTTCCGACAAGATCGACACCAACACGATCGCATAGTCTAGAACGCCGGCTTGTGCTGCAACGAGCAGCATTTTGGCATACCTAACACCCAAAGGCAGCTTCGCAACCGCTTTGCCAAGTCTTGTCACAGTACCGTCACCACTTTCCACCTCGACATTTGAAAGATCGACACACCCTATATTGGCAAGAAGCTTTACAGCTGCAGTGATCTGACTTCTATCGGGTGGTGTCGGAAATGGGAAGCCCGCCACATTCGATACATTTAGAGCTTTCATTGCTAGTACTACATCCTCCAGGGGTCGGGTGAGTACTTCTGGCAAGGCGAATTCATCCATGTGACGCGAGTACAGACTGCTAGAGTACAGACGATAACAGTGTCCAGGCCCTACAGACAGCGACAAGGGAGACACAGTCAGCATGATGTTGACTCAAAGCCACCTAGGTCTCAACTGTCATCCCAAGTTGCGTCGAAAATATACGTACCTGTCCGACCAGCACGTCCAGCACGTTGATCTGCGGCGGCTTTACTAATCCACATAACATCATAGGAAGCGACGCCTGTACCGGCATTATAATTACGACACTTTTGACGACCACAATCAACGACGTAGGAGACACCCGGGATGGTAATACTTGTTTCGGCAATATTCGTTGCGATGACAATCAATCTATGTCCCTCGGGTATTGGGGCAAAAATCTTGGCCTGTTCGTCTGTCGAAAGAAGAGAATATAATGGAAGAATATAGGCCTTCTTGGGAATTTCGTTTTCCTGGTCACCACCATCTTCTGCGGGAGCAACTGGAGGGAGAACGTCATTTTCGTCATCCATCATTTCGAAATCATCTTGAGCATCTTCCGCATCTAATTCTTCGTCATCCATTTCTCTTGGTCCAGAATCATCAATGACGTCGACCTGCTCATTCACATCATGTACACCCGTACATCGGCTTTGTTCTCGTGACCCATGATTCAAGGCTTTACGAAGTTTATTCACCATTCGAATAATCTCTCCCTTTCCTGTTAGAAATACCAGGATCGCACCTTGGGGTAGCTTGCGATGAATTTTACAAATCTTGTTGAATGCTACCGATTCTGAGAAAGGAAAAAAGAAACGAGAAGAAAAGAATATTGAGGAATCATCAACGTTTCTCCAATGGGCCTTGAGTAAGAATATCCCCCAAACTCACCATAATCTTCAATGTCGGTAACCTTACTATGATGAATTGTGACAGGAAATGTCCGTCCTGGGACGGTAATGACGGCTGGTGGACCCATGGGGAATAATTTATCATTCCTTGTAAAATCTTCAACACGAAGGGTTGCACTCATCAATACTAATTTCAATGGGACGATGGAAGGATCTTCTTCGGCAGCCTTCTTCCTCAGGGGTAATGCGACACTTAATAATCCGATCAGGACGTCTGTATTTAGATTCCGTTCATGTGCCTCATCAAGGACGATGACAGAATATCGACGTAATAATAAATCTGTCTGAATTTCTTGTAACAGAATTCCATCCGTCATAAATTGGATACGTGTATCTTTGCCATGCCCTGCTGTTTCATATCTTGTCTTGTACGATACAAGATTACCACCATTCCCTCCCCGATTCTTAATGGTTTGTCCATCACCATATCCCATTTCATAACATACCCGTTTCGCGGTCGAAACAGCAGCAACTCTTCTTGGTTGTGTAATACCAATCAGAAAAGACGTTTCATCTTTTTCTTTCGGCTTGGTCTGACTGATACACATCCCCGCTTCATAAAGCATAGCTGGGACTTGTGTAGACTTTCCCGATCCTGTCTCACCACAAATGATTGTGACATCATGATTCCGAATCGCATCGACAATTTCATATTCCATCGTCGATACTGGTAAATCATATCGTGTCGCTTCGACTTCTTTCGGTCGTTGAATATGGACGACAGTCCTAGATTGATCGAGGTTAGAAGGTTTCACTCCCAATGTAGCAGGTGTCTTCAATTCGATTGGTTTCGAGGCGACGTAACGTTTATTCGGATCAATCTCAACCTCATCGAATAATGCACCAGTTGGTGAGGTATTATCCTCATCCATCTTTTTCTCTGTCTCCTGTTTCAGTTTCGTCAGAGATGCCATCATCTGTGCTGCAAAGTCAAATCCGGTAGGGATCTGTGAGGGTTCTTGGTCTTCTACTGCTTCGACGGTTGGTGTTTTTTGGCTCGTGATCTCGTCGGCGTTTTTCTTTGAATCGTTGTCGGAAGAATCGATGTGGATATCGGATTGCTCAATCGTAGCCATGTCTCCACGAGAAATATCATCGAGGGTGTCTGTTACTGTAGAGTCCTTCTTTTCGTCACGTTCCTTCTTTTTCTTTTGTTTGGACTCTTGTTTTGATGTCTTTGGATGCAGTGTAGATGTTGGTGGTATTGGAGTCGTTTCGATTTCCATTTGTGATTCATCAATTTCTCGGGTGGGATATAAGACATCCAATTCATCTTTTGTCAAATCGATACCTGCACGTTCCTTTTTAATTAATTTTTGTAATGTTTGTTTCTTCGTATCGACATCTTTTCTTGCAATCCGACCAGATCTCGATAATAAATCCAATGTCGTTGAAGAAATTTGATATTGTTCTAATTTCTTATATACTTCCATTCGTTGTTTTTTTTGAATTGCTCTTGTTTGTAACTGTTGAAGTTTTCTTGTCGTCTTCTTTTGTAATTGCTTTGCTTCCTTAATTTCTTCACGTGTCAATTCGACAATCGTCTCCTTTTTCTTGTTTGTTTTCTTCTTCTTATTCGGGAGGATGACTAAATCCTCTTCTCCACCTTCTATCGTCACACCTTCGATGACAATTTCAGTATCTTCTTGTTGTTGTTTGGTATTCTTCTCATCACCATCATTATCGTGATCATTATCATCGTCATCATTATGACCTTGGTTCGATTCTTGATTTCGTTTTCGTTTCTGATTTCGTCGACCATGATCATCATCTTCTTTGACTATATGTTTTTTCCGTCCTCCTTGTAAATGTTCTTCTGATTCCTTTAATATCTTTCTCAATCGTTCAATTTCCTTCCCTTCATCGGCGTCGTCATGTTTCGTCATTTGTCGTTGGGATATTTTACGATAATTTCGTGCATATTTCGCTGGATCACTTTTTGATTTTCTCATTGTGGAGATGAAGAATTAAAGAATAATTAATGATGATAATGATACGTAGTAATCTTTGTCCTCTTTGTGTGATGTTGATGTCGATATCGATGCTTCACAACCCCCCTCCAAAAGTTCTGTGTTACGACGGGGGAACATTCAATGTGACAAGAATGTGAGGGTTGCGTTGACAGAGTTGAGAAGAGAAGGAAGACGACGGGAGAATCTCACGCCAAAGACACCAAAAAATCCTGAAAGAAAATCGTTGGTCGCAAAAATATGCATCCAAACGGGTGGTGACAGACGGACACGGTGACATGTTCGACTACTCCACTACTCCATTCTTACCTCTCGAGGTATGAATGGTACCTGGATACGCGTAAACAGGATACACCGATCCCAAGTCTCCCTCCGAAACACAATCTTTATTAGGCAGGATACAGGACGAAGAAGAGACCATATGACCTCTACATTCTTATCACAATTACTACTACCGCAGCCTGTCAGGCCATCTACACTTGTTCCCGTCCGGGATTGTAGCTTTTCAGCTGTAGATGCCAACGTACGTAAACCACACATAATAGATGCTATTCCTAGTACGTTTTGTCTTTAATAAATAGGACCCAATATAAGTCTTGGATCTGGATATTGGAGTAAGGCCTTGTTTCGATCATCTAGAGAGGATGCACCAGGCATATCATGTGTTTCGGGAGGCGATAAAGAAATTTGAAAATGAACATGGGGTAATTCCCAACCACCATTTTCATGACAATCCCCCATCCGACCAATAATCGTACCCTTACGAATTTTCTTCCCAACTTGTGTCTGTTTGCCAATAAAGTTCGTCTTATGAAGGACAATCGAATCATCTAAATGTCCATATAATGCCCAAATGGGGATACCGGATGGTAACATATGTTCGATGACGACGACATATCCATAATCACCATATTCTGGATTATATCCGACGGAATGGACGATACCATCTGTAAAGGCATAGATATTCGTCCCGACAGGTGCAGCTAGATCAATCCCCAAATGGATTGTCCGTAATCCACTATATCCATCAATCTCATTCTCAAGATTTTGAAAATGTTCACTGACATACATTGAAATCCGATTTTCATCATATCGTCCAATCCCATAATAATAATTGTTGTAGTAGTTGGACGATGATGATGATGATGAAGAAGAATCTTGTGACATCATCCCAGTATTCTTAAGACGAAAGAGTTGACGAAGAATACGAAAATGGAACCCCTTCATATCATGTTGTGGTTGTTGAAGGAAGGATTGGATAGGTAACAATATTTTCCTTTGCCACCAATAACGACGTCTTCGTTCTGCCTTTTCTTTCGACGCCGTGATAAGTTCCATGGATGCTAATCCTTTTGCTTGTCGACAATCAATGACAGGAATATCCATACTACTACTAGTAGTAGTAGTCGGGTCTTTCTTCTTCCCTCCTTTTCTACCTCGTTGCTTAGAATACTTCACAACTGGATGAAAGGTTTGACGATCTTCATCTGTAAGATTCAATAGATTCGGATAAACTCCAAATGATCCTAGAAGTTCTGTAGGAATTATCGTCGACGTCGTCACTGTCTCCTCCAACTGAGGAGACAGTGTCGATTCCTCCACCTCGTCCCCCTCCGTGGCATCATTCGTGGTAGCAATAGTGGCCGTAGTAGTGGTTGTAGTAGTAGTAGTCGTTGGGACTACTAGGTCGATGACGTCCGAGGGAGTCGTGGATTGGACACCGACAACGAAGAAGACAAGTAATAGAATCATCATCCGGGTAACAAACATCCCCATATGAATCGTACCACCATATCCACGTTGTCTTTGAAAGATCGGCATCTTTGGAGGAGGGGGTTTTTGGGTTTTCGTTCGTTTTTTGGTTGTTGGGAAAAACAAGGGCGTGGGTGGGGTACGTATGTGTGTATCTGTGTTTCCAACTGCTCTCACAAAGACGCGTCGTCGTCGTTGTATGGAATAGGGAATAGGATAGGGTGCTTATTCTAACTCTATGCCGAATTGCCGCGGTCAAAGATATGTATGTATGACGTTGAATCAACGACACCTTCTTGTTGGAAAACTGCCGAGGATCCTGGTTGTGTATGTATGTGGATATATGAAACGATGCATACGATACATATCTACCACGTCCAAATCGCCACACACCCACAAAATCATCCCACCATCCAAAATCATTTGCCGATAATATCCCTACAGAATACCCTTTTGACTAATAGTGAATGCTTTTTTCATATGATATGTACGCATTTCGAGAGTCGGAGACGAAAGGGATCTACAAATATAGTACTAGAATAGCATTTCTATGTATTGACAGCTGTCCAATCCACAAACGAAAGGCGCGAATCGAAGGAAGGGCGGAGGATCAGTCACCATCAGCCATCACACGGCTCTGGCCCTACTAGGAGTAAAGGTGAGATTTGGTTCTTGCGAATCGAGAGACCGTAAGGTTAATCTCCACCACCAAAATTCCCGGAAAGTATTTCGATGCCCTCCCCCCCCGTTCCATCGACTAGTATCTCTTCCTCAACAAGACAGTTGGGTTTCATCTTCCAATTTATTGTTCTTCCATAAGAGTACATCCACTACTACTACTAATGATGAATCACGTTGAGTGTCGCAGCTCTTGCCATGTCGAGGTCCCATCGGTCACCAGGATCGGCCATCAACAGATTGGATAGAATTTCTCTAACTTCGCGAGTCAAGAGCTGAATGGTAGCAAAGACTGGACGCAGACGCCGGGCCTGGCGTAAGCGGAATACGTGCCGCTCGCGTGCTTCTGCGTCCGCTAGATCGTGGAATTCTTGTTCGACTAGGTCCCCATCTGCCAAGGCTTGCATGATCCGATTATTTTCTTCTCCAGTAATGCCTTGTGCCACAATAAAGCGCTGAAACGCAGGATCGGTAATGTGTGGGACTTGGTATAGGACTTCACTAGTCAGTAGATAGAAGAAGGTCAATGCCGCCGCCCACAAGTCGCATTGATAGATATGGTAGGGTAACAGCTCATAAACTTCTGGTGGTTGGAAAGCAAACGTTCCATGACGTTGTACGTCTGGAATCACTACCGAAGCCCCTGTTGGGGGTAGCTGAAAGGATTGTCCCAGGCCGCTACCATTTATCATGACTCGACCTTGATAGAAAATGAATTCCACTGGAGACAAGTTCCTGTGACAAATCTGTCGATCTCGAAGATACGTCAGGCAATCTAGGATCTGTAGGAAGATAGACAGAGCATGAGCTTCCGGCAAAGCAGCATCAACAACTTCATCGAGGGATCCACCTTCACAGTATGGCATGACAATGTAGAGATTGTCTTCGTCCTTCAAGGCTTCGATACAACCAAGGACATGAATGTTGTCCCCAATGGTCTGCATGCGATTGATTGCTCTGTAGGGGTCTTCGAAACTGCCACCTCGTAACGCTGTTACTACAGCGTTAATGTTAAGACACTTGATCGCAACCCGTTCGGGATTTTCGTTTGCTGCTGGTAGTCGAAATATCCCATCCCCTATACGAGGGAGTCTGAAGGCAAAAAAAATTCTACCCGAATTAGGTCCATAGGTATCTAGATTGATAGAGTCCATTGTGTGATCAATCATATAGGCCTGTTCAGGATTGTCTCGCCGGACCATGTCGACATGTGTAGCGATCGGATTGAAATCGTTGGCAGCATTCATGAGAAACACGAAGTGATTCCTTAAACATTGATGCAATCGAGGTAGTTCTGGTTCAGGAAGTGGTGCCACCATAGGCACTTGTTGTCTGTCTTCCATATTTTGATGTGTGACCTGGGAATCGTTTGTGATGATGATTGTGAAATGGATTTTGTGCAATATAATGGAAACCACAAGTTCGCGGTTTGTGAGATGAACAGGCTCCACTGCGGGTTTCAGGTTCTCCAAAGTGTTCTCAAGGCAGAACCCGGTGTTTCATGGGACTTGGGTTCTCATATAAAATCGTTTCTAATGGTTGTACCAAAAGCATAGGGGTCTTGTCTTCTTCATTCTGACGCCAGATGCGAGACGCGAATCAATAGGAATCACTGTCATCACATCTTTTATCATATGAATATGATACCGGTATGTACCTACTACAATAGATGCCCTAGTGTCGGCTTCGTATGTATATCGTACCCACCTCCATATTCGTCCAGTTCCCTCTCGGACTCTCTCTATTGATCTCTCTCCAGATACTGTACTTACTGTTACTGTTAGCAAAAACAACGACAACCAACGACAATAGACATTCATTCTACCCAACTAAAGGGCTCCCTACCTACCAATACCCCCTT
>Ga0194115_10001777_pt1 | contig 26749 bp, 13 predicted proteins | sample TA2MahsurfametaG_3_FD_148656 | JGI IMG/M metagenome (GOLD analysis project Ga0194115, IMG submission 148656) | Freshwater microbial communities from Lake Tanganyika, Tanzania - TA2015002 Mahale S4 surface | ecosystem: Environmental > Aquatic > Freshwater > Lake | place: Tanzania: Lake... | reverse complement strand
TCTTTTATTGGTTTCTAATGAAGTTATTACCCCTTGGCTTATAGCTTTTCTGATTACTTCGCATCTCTCTGCTATAGAGTTTTGGTACTCTATAGGATTTGTAAAAACAGGCAGGTTTATTGGTTTAAACTGGTATATTTGAGCATCACTTGTAAACCCAATTAAGACTCCGAAAGAATAATTTCCAAGCGGAATATTAGTAACGTTTACTCTTAAAGCAGATTGTAAAACTCCTAAAGTCACAGGCGAAAGCTCTTTGAATATTGGGGAGTAAGCTTCTGACAAATTTACCCTTATTAATTTATTCGAAGAAGACGATAGCGGATTCGTTTGGGAAGATAAGAAATAGTCAAAATACTCTAGTCCTCTCACCAGCTCTTTAAATAGTCCATAAGCAGCGTCGGTTCTTGCTTGATAAAATCTAACTGGTTTTAGTTTTGTTAAATCATTAATATATCTTACATACGACTGTTCAGCTTTTCTACAGATATCAGTTGTATTAGCCCTAAGTTCATTGAACTCTGCAAAAGCTTTAAAGTAATTTTCTGTTCCATTAAATAAACTGGCTATACTAGACAATAAAAATGAAGCTTCTTTGAAAACTGGTAATTTATACAGTTCATGAGCAAAAACTTTTTGTGTAGGCGGTATAGTTTCTACTGTATACTGCATCAAAAGATTTTCGTTTCCGGCCATTCCATCTTGTACATTTTCCGTGTTTGTAAAATAGTGCTTTCCTATAAAATCCGCGATATAAGATTCTATTGACAAAACATTAGATGCTAAAGATTCATTATAAAATCCAAGATTCATGTTTATCATCACTTTACCATTTTCGCTAAAAACTAATTCGCTTTGTAATTCTAACGCTCTAGACACGGCTTCGTAAGCTATTAAATTATCATTGTCTAAATAATTTAATCTAGAATTAGGCACTTCTCCTCCTAAAGGTAGAAAACCTAACGCTTCAAAAGCCCCGATGCTGTAGTTATAAATTTCTCTCAACTTAGGGGCATATTTTCCTAAAACAGCAGACGTCACCACTTGCGGATATGTTCTTCTTGATCCAGAAAAATCGCGAGGATTGTCTCCGCTAGCGAATAATTGAGGGAAAAAATTATTTAGTGATATATTTTGGATTGGTCGATCGCCTAGTATTCGCTCAAAATCTAAATCTTTATCTCTAGCGTCTTTATGGTAAAGAGAAGAGTATAGTTTTAAATTTTTTTTGCTTATATCGAAATTAAAATCTTGAGATCTGATTACGAAACCAGAATTGTCTGATGCCTCTAAATCTTCTAAATTTAATTTTGTTATTAGAACTGCTTCTTTAGAAACCGAATCGGTGAGGTCTATTCCTTTGATTACTAATTTATTTTCTTCAGAAGAAAAATCAACTGCGTAAGAATACGAGTAATCCTCACACCATTGACTTAGCACATTTTTTAAAGTACCATTATACTTTTTTTTAATTTGCCCATTCGACTTATCTCGCAACGAGTCTAAAGCTACTGAACTTGAACTTCCGGAACTTCCGCCGCCTCCTAGTGTAGTAGAATCTGTTACTTTAGATATTTGAATTCCTAAAGCCTTCATAGCCGCTAACAAAGTCTTAAAAGAATAATATATTTCTGAAGATTTGCACGGACTATCCTTAAAGTCCTCTTCCCCTAAAATAATTACGGCACCATAACCATTAACAATCTGTTTTGATGGATCTTTAGATTTTAAAATTATGTAATTAGATTTATTTGGGCCTTTTGTATTGTCGGTAATTACTTGAGTAGTCTGTCGATCTAATTTTAATTTTTCTCCCAATTGTTTTTCTGCGAAATGGAGTCTTTGAACAAGATTCGAAGCGGTTACAGCTCCAGCTGTATTGCCATTAACAGGCGGACAATTTAAAATAATCTGATCTATTAAAGCGTCTTGTTCAGACCTGGCGTCCATAGCAACCTGCTCACCGATAATTGCTACAAAAATTTTATCCAAAACAAAAGCGTTGTCTTTTAATGTAACAGTTAATATTTTTTCATTATTTCTTTTAGATAAAGAATAAGAAGATATTTTAAAATTTTTGAGGGTATAAGTCTTTTTCCCTTGTGAATCTACGATAACAATATTATAGCTTGTAGTAGCTCCTATGTATTGCTCTTCAATCTCAAAGTCGCTTTCTACTAACTGAGACAAAGTCTTTGAAGTACCTGAGAAAGTCTCGCTTTGATTGCTAATTTGAGATATTGGTGTAGTTTTAGTATTTTTATTTGCATTAATTCTGTTAAGAAAACTAATATCTTTTTTGCGCTTGTCTTGAATTGAAGTGACACGCTTAGCCTCTTTTAGAGTTTTATTTAAAGCTAAATTTAATACCAACGTGCTAGGCTGCCCATCAAAGCCTACATCAAGAGACATTGAATAAATATAACCGTTAAATAACTTATTGCCCAAATAAACCGACTCTTTATCAGATAGATTAACCCTTGTTATATTTATACTACTATTATTCTTTACTTGAGCCATAATCCTTTAGGTTAATTACACATTAAAATTACCCGTGTCATTATTATATATGACTTGAGAAAACGGCTCTAAAGAAAAGGTTGTGTATTTTAAACTATTATTTGATAATTTTTCATAGTCCAGATTTTTTATCTGTCTTAATCCATTGACCCAGATCTGCTCATCAAAAAGAAATATATTAGTATCGAAATTATTATCATTGTTTCCCGTGTAACTTACCCGGTTCGCTCCGTGTTTTGGAGCCAAAATCAAATCTCCATTAATAAGATTCGTGGTCTGAATAGTAATCGCGCCCGTCACGGCCGAGTAGTCTAAACCAGAAATTAATTTATTACCATTTAAATACAAGTCTCTATGATTTACATAATCATAACTTAAAACTTTAGAACCATTAGTTATATCTTGCACGGTTAAGCCTGTAATTGATCCTGAACCCGATATCAAGTCGTAAATTACGAAATCAGAAACACTAAAGAAATTATTTGAATCCACAAATCCATTATCCACAGAATAGTCTCCATCTATGTCCCCAGTAATTTGAGACACTCGATTATAAATTAAACCGTTAGCATAAAGATTTACGGTTTCTTGAGCTCCTGTTCCGAATATCGTATACTTAGAATTAGATTGAGAAAATTGAGGTATTAAATTTATGTCGTCTGAATTTTTACCAGAAAAACTGTAAACTTCTTTATTAGAATTATCAAAATTTGATAGCAATAAAACTTTAGAATTACCGAACGGCACAGAGTATCCAAAATCAATCAAGCCACTTGGCGGACGGTAAACAGTTATTTCTGATTCTCCTGTGACGGAGCCAGTTAACTCTACCAATCTATTTTCAAACAAAAGTCCAGTAAGGCCAAAATCAAAATATCCTGTAACTGACGACGTGTCAGACGTGCTTATAATTTGAGGCAATTGAACGTATCCTGTTATTCCTGTCCCAGCAACTACGTTTTGATACTCTAAGCCTGTTACTGCTAAGAATGTCTCGTTTTCTTTTTCATATCTCCCTGAAGCATATCCTGAGCAATAAAAAGCCTTGGCAAAAACATTCCTTTCTGGGAAATCTAATCCAATATTAAATATCATTAAAGAATCAATGCTACCACTAAAATTGTTATAACCATTTCCAGATACCCCTAATCCACCAAGATAAAAATTATTAGAATTAGAAAACCCGTCTAATTCAAATTGTGTGTTCAAAGATATTTTATTTAGATCGTCGTCAAATTGATGAGTAGACAATTGAATCGAAGAATTAATTTTAGAAACAGAAACTACATTTTTGTTATCTAGCTCTTGCCCCAAAGTGAATATTCTTTTTCCCTCTCCGGAGGTGTTGTATTCGCAAAACAACCTTTCGCATCCATTTAGTCCAACAGAAAAACCTGAAATTGATGACGAAGAATCTTGGGAAGATAGTATTATTTTGCTTTTATCTCTTTGGCCTGTCTCTAAATTTTTAAAAACAATAAAAGCTGCCCAGTTTTCCTGATCTAGTTTCCCTAATATTTTAATTTTATCTTGCCCATTAAAATTACCACTAACTATAGATCCATTTACATTATCTCCTCCAATTTTATCACTATACGTTAAACCTGGATTGTGACTAAAATTTATATTTGAACCAGAATACTGATCCTGCACTCCAGTTTGATTGTTAAAAATTACATAATTAGAAAATCCAAAAGAATCATTTATGCCGGTATAAGACGGATTACGAAAGTCGTAATCTATTGATATGCTAGATCTATCAGCAAATATGCTCTCTAAAAATCCTGATTTTACAATTTCATTCATGATTGTTTTATGATTTTATTACAGCCCTATCCTCCGCTTGGTCAGGATCTAAGGCAAAAGAAAAAACTGAATTTGTCGACACTACAGATCCATATTTATTATCTGTTTTAATATCGTTGTTAAGAGAATTAAAATTACTATTAGATATAGAAGTATTAGAGGACTCTTCTTGCACAGTATCTAAAGAGCTTCTATTCTTCAGCTCTAATAAAGGCTTGATAAAATTTTCTTTAAAAGAAGACATGAGAGTATCTTTATCGCTCAGCAAAGAGCTCTCTGAAGTACTCGGTTTAGATAGTGATAAATTTATTGCCGTTTTCTCTCTTTTAAGTACGTTCATATCTACAGCTATATGTCTAAGAGAATTATTGCAAGAAAACCCGTAAGCGAATATTGTATTAGTTGGAGTATATTCTATTGAATAATCTGAAACAGATAAACCCAAAAATCTATCCTTATTGTCGAAAGAAACAGATAAAGAAACAATTCCTAACAATGGATTAGCTTCTACTTGAACAGAGACCGGTTCAGAATTCAAAGTGAATTTTGGACTATCATTATAATACGCACTGTAATAACTATTGACTAAAGTATATAATCTTGGCGCAGAAGCGCTAACTCCAGCAGTGAAAAGCTGAGTAACGTAATTTAAAGATTTTTCATACTTATTAGAAACCGATCCTCTAGATTTTACCTCTCCTTTTATTTCTAGAGTATCAATAAATGAAAGGTCATCAATATTGTGAGATATTGTCGCATCCAAATAACATCCGTCGAAAACTGTTTGATCATTATCAGAATTATAAAACTCTAAATTATCATAAGATATATTAAAATTAATTTTTCTAGCTTTACGATCTTCGTTTATAGATACTTCAATTGGATCTGTGCAAAATTTAAAGTTATTAGGAGACCCGTATTTTCCTGATATAATAGCGTATGGATTTAATCCCGATAGCTCATTGATTAAGCTGGAAATTAAAGCGTCACCAGTAGCTCCTGTAATGCCTGCTTTTATTTCTCCTTGAATTGATGCCGTTACAAAATCATCTCCAGCGCCAGAAGTCAGCGAAGTAGAATAAGACACTAAATTATAATTATTAAAAGAATAATTTTTAGCAGACTCTGAATCTCCCGTCACGGTTCTAAATTTATAAATCTCTTCTACCGAATATGTTAAATTTAATCTATCTAGATTTTCTGATATACTGACTAATACTGGAGCAAAAGACCCAGAACTATCTATACCACTAGCCAAAGATAAAGATAAAATTCTTGAGGCTCCTGTTCTAGAGTCCACATAAGTTTTTACATTATCTATTGCATCATCTAAAGTATTTATTACAAAGCCTTTAGCTGAAACAGAATGAGTTACAGTTCCCATACCATTGTTATCAGGAGAAATATTTATTTCATCTTTCGGCTCTAATATTCCATAATTTCCAGAAAAAAATCCAGTTAACCCAGACGGATAAGATAATAACTCGACAGAGTAGCCTACAACTTTATTATATGGAGCGTTGTTAAACGAAATATTTTGAACGGAACAACCAGAAAAAGCAGCGACTTCGTCTGTGACTATAGTATCGTCAGCGCCTTCTAGAACTTTTAAAATTTTATAAGAAGAAGAAAAGATGTCTACTAAGCCTGTCTGAGCTGCATACAAATCGTTAAAAGAATTTCCAGTAATTAATCCATTCAAGACTATCCTTTGAGAAATACCCCACCTGTTTCCATGAGTAATTACCTCGTCAGTCAACGACAAGTAAGGAGTCGGGCCGCACCCTGACGCTGGAACTCTTTTATTGTTATATTTAATTATTACATCTGACATATTATAATTTCTCTTTCTTAACTAAGAATTTATATTCGATGGCGGCTTTCAGATTGTAGTTATTATCTATAGATAAATTTAAATTTTCCATGAAAAAAGTAAGATCGCCTTTATTGAATGGAAATTTTTCGTTATATATTTTAGAAAATGCTTTTATCCCATATTGAAATTGAGAATATGTCGTGCCGAATAATCGACCTGTATCTTTGTGCAGCATTTCAACAATGAACAGATCTTTTATTTTTCCGAAAACAGTCGCTGAATTTGTATTCGAACCAGCGGAAGTATACAATTGATTTCTATTTATCTTCATGTCTATTGTTATAGACTTTACTCCTTCTGTTAACTGCGTAGTTTGATAAATTGTTTCTTGCATTCTAACCATCTCATTTTTGTTATTTAAAGAGCCTGGTATTATAGCATTTGAAAATCTATTAACAGGAAGATTTATATTTTCTGAAATTACTAGTTGCCGTACCAATCCAGAGCTAGCTAAGGTTGGAGAGTCCGAATATGTTTTTGAGTATGTGGTTTCTACTCCTAATTTTAAATGACTTATGGAAGTATTTGTTTTGATTCCTGCAAATGTTCCGCCTCCCGCCACAGCATCGTAATATGGTTCTATTTTTGTTAAATCATCCGCCCCAGAATTTGCATCAATAATAGATTTAATTGTTGATAAATTCGAATTAAAAGATTTATTTTTATTTGTGTAGAATTTTATTGATCCATTTATAGTCGAATTATATATCCCTTGAGAGTCTCTGTTTAATAAAATAGAATAAGTATGAATGGTAGTAGCGTTAGCATAAGCTGCATTAGTAGTGAATCGTATTTCATAACCTATTTCCGGCTGGGTTTCTGTTAAGTCTTTTGTTATTGATATTGGATTTGATTTTAGAGTATCCGAAGAATTATACTTTGGGAGTACTTTAGCAAATTTAGAATAATCAGTAGAGAAATATCTATTAAATACATTATTACATCTAGTGTAAGCAGAAACTATATTAGCGTTAAGCTTTGTTATCGCATTAGCTCTTGCCGCTGCAAAAGTTGCTCCTTTACCTTTTATTCTTCCTTTTTCTATTACTTCTATAAGGCCATCAGTATTGAAAATTATATCTGTTAACAGTGTTTCTGTTGTAGTCGCTCCATTATCAGAAAATACAGTGTATTGTTTCGAGTATGAGAAATTAAAATTAATTAAATCAACAGTTTGATTAATTAAAGAAGATCCGTAGTCTGCATTTATTAATTGAAAATTTGTAGAGCTATAAAAAGATCTAATGTCAGATAAATTATCTAAGCCTTGATCAAAAAATTTATTAGCTATGTTTCTAGCGTCTGTGACAATTGACTCATCTGATGATTTATCTATATTGTCATAACCAAAAGATATGCTATGAGAAGCCAAGAAGTTCCCATCATCTTGCAAATTAAAAGTGAAAGACTCGCTGAAGTCTCTAAGCTTATACCATATATTTGTTAAGCTTCCTACCGCTGCCGGTAAATTAGTAGAAGCAAAAGTGTTATTTGGATCGTCTTTTATGACTTCTAAAGTTATTGTAAACTTAGTAAACCTCACAGAGTTCTCGTCAAAATTTACTGAAGTCGGAAAAGAATAATTTAAAAATCTAGCCTTGCCGTAAGATTTGTCATTAAGAAATATCTCAATAAAATCCGTAGAACTTTCTAATAGCAATTTTACTTGCCTGAAATGCTCGCTTATTGGAACATTAGATTCTCTATTAGAAAACAGGCCTTCTAAAGAAATATCCTCTTTTCTTCTGTAATCAAATACACCAACTTTTTCATTTTTGATGGAATAATTTAATAAAGTAGCTACAGCAAAACTTACCGTCGTAGCACCAAACTTTATTACTGTTTCAGAAGTGAAGGCCATATTTTATTATATATTTTATCTCTTGAAATTTAAGGCTGATGGTCCTAGTTTCTTTAGCTCAGGGAACTTATCAAACAATATACCGATAATTCCTTGGATTGCTTCATCAGGAGCGTTTTGTATAGATGTTCTACCATCAATATTAATAACATTAGAGTTAGAAACACTACTAGAAGAACCTCCGTTGGGAAATGCCGATGTTATTCCATTTTTCATGGCTTCAGTTATTGCATTTGAAAACTCTCCCATGGCGAAATTAGGAACGATTCCTTGTGCTGCAGATGACATTGAAACTCTCGGCGTAGATATTCTCATCTTCGCATAAACGTCGCTAGAAGTCATCATTCCATTACTCATTGCTGCGAAGTTAGGAACTTTTCCTCTGGCTCTTTCTTCCATAACCTGCTCTGCAGTTACTCTTCTTCTTACGGCTTCTTCAAGAACGTCTTTCGGAAAGTCTTGCAACCCTGTCGCGCTTGTATAATCTCTAGACATTTGAGCGTTTATCTCTGGTATCGACATACCTTGAGAAGTAGCTCCTGATCTTATGTTGCGCTCTTCTCTATCTTGCATTACTCTTTCTGCGCTTCTGCGTGTTCTCACAGCTTCTTCTAAAACGTCTTGAGGGAAGCTTGGCATTGGCCTATTTCTGAACTCTATTACTGATTTAGGAATTACTCTGTCTGCCTCTCTAGCCGCTTCAGCTTCTCTTGCTCTTTTATAATTATTAAAAGACCTAGCAAACTCTGGATCTTTAAAGTCTGTAGACTTGAACGATCCAAGACCATTTTTTCCTTCTTGGCTTAGTAAATAATTTATCTTATCTAGAGTAGTTGAATATCCGGCAGACTCAGCGTTTTTATCAAAAGACTCCAAGAAGATTTTTCTTAACTTAGATTTTCGCCCTTCATCTTCGGTTTCGGACTCTTTGTTTAACTCATCCATGTCTGCGCTGACTTTGCCTTCTATTCTTTTATCCATCGCGGCTTTTGCAGCTACGCTTTCTTCCTCTAGCTTATTTTTAAGAGCCTCTAAATCTTTTTCATCTTTTATTTTTTGAGCTTTTTTGCTTTTTAATAAATTCTCTCCAACAGAAATTTCAGGATTACCAGCAGCTCTATTGTATCTATTGATTTCTTGAATCAATTCCAATTTTCTGACTGTTATTTGATCGGAATCGTAAGCCTCTTTTGATTTCATTCCTCTTATTGGCCCACTTGTCAGTCCCAAAGATCTGCCCCCTGAAGCTATTACAGATGCAAAATCGCCTAATCTATCACCAAGTCTTAATTTATTTTCTAAAATATTTCCTGTTCTATAACCCAATAATGCAACTGTAGCTGGCGCTGATGCTAGAGCGCTTAGCCCTGTCCCTACCACACCTCCCAACCCAATAGATTGGCCCTCTTCTTTTCTGCCGAATATATCTTTCCAATCGCTTGCAAGCGTTAAATCTTTGACATTTAAATCTGTTAGCCCTCCTAATACTACTCCCGCTGGGCCAGCCACTTTTCCGGCGCCTTTTATTAATGAAGCAAAACTTGCAGCAGAAGATAGTCCAGCCAATGCGGCTTTACCAGACTCGCCTTCTTTCGCTGCTGTATAAGCCTCAACGCCTTTCATGACTCCAAATCCAGCACCGCCTGCTATGCCTAGCCCTTTAGCGCCAATTCCTATTGCTTTTCCTAAATTTCCAGACGCAGGAATAGATTTTGCAATGGAACTAAGTAAACCAGATTCTTTAGCAGAAGGCGTCTTTCCAAGTTGGCCAGAAGCAATTTTTGCAGCTCCAGCAAGAGTCGGTCTAGCTTCTCCTTGGAATATATTGAAAGAAGGCTTTTGTCTTGAAATATTTCTAGCTATTTGCTCTTCTGTTAGCCCTCTAGCTTTAGCCTTTTTTAGCATTTGCTCATAATCAGATCTAAATGAAGCCCTTCCTTCTCCTCGCTTCAGAGCGTCTTCGTAAGCGGTTAACTGATCTTTTCTAGCTAAATAATTTTCTAAAGAAGCTCCGCCAGATTGCGCAGCGCCCCCTAATCTGGCTTGCCTTGCTTCAGAAAATGCCTTCATTTCAGCTCTTGCGTCTGCTGTAGATTGAAAGTATTTATTCGCAAGATTTTGTCTTCTATTTTGCTCTGCTTGTTTTAATGTTTCAGCTTTTAAAGCCTCAGCGAGTCTTCGCTTTTGAGCATTTATTGAATTAGGAGAAGCTGGTCTTTCAGTTGTTATTTTTAATCTATTCTGCAGCTCTTGAGCAGACATTTTTTTCGCTGGATCTAAAGCTTGATCAAAAATTGGACTAGCTAATTTAGATAATAAAGCTTGTCTTTCGGCGTATCTGCTCGCTCCAATTTGAGCCAAAGCTGACTCTCTAGCTGTTCGGGCGAAAATAGGATTTACGCCAGCGGGTCTAGTGGCTCTTTCAAGCTCAGTTAAAAGATTTCTTTTATATAAATTAGCAGCCTTAGCCTCTCTAGCGTCCTTTATAGCGAAAGCCCTTACTTCTTCTTTAGTTAAAACTCTTCCGAAAGGATTTACATTAGACATGCTTGGTCTTGCTGCCCTCGGGCGAAGACGAATCTGTTCTTCTGGAGTTAAAGCAAGCATTTCTTGCAAGCCTGGCTTTTTCAAATAACTGGAAAAACCAGCAGGAGAGCCTTGAGCTAATTGAGCTCTTTGAGCCGCTTTAGCTGTTCTGCCCTGCTCTATTCTTCGTCTTAAATCTGCTTCAGACTTAGATAAAAATTTACCAGTAGAAGGATCTTGTGCGGACAATATTGGCCCTGGTTTTACAGTAGGATTTACATTACCCATGCTCGGCCTATTTCCGAATGGATAAGTTTCATTAACTAATCTTTCTGGAAAGAAAGGCATAGTTTTTTGAGATACTCCTTGTATTGGCGCTGGGATGGAAGGAGCTGCTGACTTAGGCATGTCTTTTTCTAACGGATATATTCTTTTCAGAAGATCATCCACTCTAGATCCTACATTAGGTTTAGCAAAATTAGGAATTCTTTCCTTCTTTTTCATCCACTCTGGGCTTGGATCAATTAAGTCGTCTCCTAATTTGCTATTATAAGCATCAGAAGCTCTTGCAATATTGCTTTTTTCTGGTTTCGCATATAATATATTGTACATGCGATCAGCAAGATAATCAGTTATTCCTAGTTTCTCGCTTAAAGGTTTTACAGCGTATTCTCCTATATCCAAACCAAGACCAGCTGCTCCTAATACTGTTTTTGCTGCTGCTTTTTTAGCTACAAATTTAGCCGCATCTAAAGCTGGGCCAACCAAATCCATAGCCGCTCCGCCTGCATCGCCTTCTTTAATATTACCTACTAAAGACTGAGCGTCATCTGCGCCAGTCAAAGCTGTGCGAGCTTTATCAAAATTGCCCGTATTCATCCAAGATGGCAAAGCGTAGTTGGGAACAAATCCTGAAGATCTCATGCCTAAGCTTCTAAGACCATTTTTTTCATCTACACTGTTAGTAACCCCGAAACCGAAAGGATTAGAAAAGTTTACTAAATCTGGACTTCTTTCCAAATTAATATCAGCCATAGCAAAGTTAGGAACACCCATTATTCCTCTGCTAGCTAGAGCTGTTTTTTCTCTCTTTACTGCGTCTGCTATTGAACTAGAATATTTAGTTAGCCCATTGGCATTGCTTGATACTCCAGCGGGCATTAATCCCCCTAGTCCTGGGTAAGCTGTGGATGCATTTTGTGTATTTTTATTTGCGTCGTCTTTATTAATTTGTTTAGTAATAATGTTTACTAAATCTGTTTTTATTTCTGCTGTTTTTCCAAATGTTTCAGTTAAAGAGACTTTAAAAGCTTTGGCTAATTCAGAGCCCTCTTTTGTAAGTTTCTCAGTAATCGCCTGTCTAATAGGAGCGAATAGATCTTCTGCATTTTTTAAATCTTTTTCTTCTGCTTTAAATTGTCTGGCGCCTTCGACATTAAATTTTTCGTAGTCTTTCATGGCTCTCTGTACTTCTTCTGGTATTTCAGGGCTGCTAAATAAAGCGGCAGCTTTAAGCCCGGCAGACTCAAGAAGATAATTTCTATCGAAAGCTTTGGATCTAAGTAGCGAGCCAGTTTGCCCAAGACCCATCATTTCAGCCATGCTAGCTCTCTTTAGCAAATCGCGCTGCATGTCCATAGCGTTTAAACCAGTTAGCTCTCTCTTTAGGGCCTGTATATCTGCGGGCTCTTTTCCGTCTTTAGTCTGTAAAAGGCCTGGATATTTTTTAATTGTGTCTGTGATAAAGTCAGTCGCTCCTCCAATTTGAGTTCTTCTAGAGCCTAACAATCCACCTAATTGATAAGTTAATGGGCCCCGAATTGCACTCGACATAGCCTCTGCCCTAGCTTCAGGATCAATCGACGATCTAATGTCTCCTCCAAAAGCTAACTTTTCTTGCAGAGCTAAGAATTTAAGTTGTATATTTTTACTTTCATTTGCTATTTTATTGGCGGTTTCTAATTTTCTATTTTGTTGATTATTAAAACCAATTAACTTTTCTATTCCAGCTACTTGCTCTTTACTAAGCCCTGGTAAAGTTTTTAAGCTCTCTAATTCTCGCCCGGTCTGTGCGCTTGGAGATTGAATAGCTAGTAACCTGTTTCTTGCACTTACCGGAAGCCCATCAGAAAACTTACTGTCAGCAAGTTGAGACATCAAATTGTTGCTGAATGCCACAAAGGCTTCTGATCTTGTAATTGCGAGCTCAGCATCTGAAGCAGCAGATATTCCTGCTCTTCTACTAAATCCGCCAGCGAATGAAGCTAATTCTGGTAATTGTTCTTTTAAAGAAGAGCTTACAGCTAATCTTACTGCTCTTGCGTCTTCAATTTTTTGTTTTTTCTCAATCAATGGTTTGCTTAATTGTCTTACAACTGATGATTGCTCGTTAGAAAGCTGAGCGAGCTTTTGAGCCACTACTAGCCCATCTATAAAAGATTTTTTGAGTTCATCTGTTTGAAAAATTTTAGAGAATTCTTCTACATCTAATCCTCCCTTTTTTATAATATTTGCGAAATCGCTTGTTTTAGCGTTAGAAAGACTTTGATTTAGTAATTCTGCATTTCCAGAATTAATAATTGACGTGAAGAAATCAGAAATTTTTTCTGGCGCGTCTTTGCCAGAGACTCCGCCTTGGGATACAAATTTTAAAGACTGCTCTCTAATAGATTGCTGCCTCTGAGCTTCTTTCTTCGACTCTTCAATAATTGTTTGCTTCTTGCTCAAGTCGGCCTCTGAGGCTAATTTGGCGATAAGATCTGGATTTTTAAAGCTTATTTTACCTAACAGTTCTTCTTGTTTTTTCGCAAGCTTCGCTATCGTTTTTGGGTCAGCTTGAGGATCTGCGTACGCAGATTCCAGCTTGGCAAAAGTATCAGCAAGCTCTGTTGTGTTTTCTGTTAAATTTTCAAATGATGTTCTAGATCTATCTAATGCTTCTGAATATTTTTTATCAGATATTCTTTTTTCTAAATCCGTTTTGGCTGAGGTACCGGAAAGCAATCCAAACCCAGCTTGAGCCGCTCCTGTTAAACCGGCAGCTATTTTTTGTCCTTTAGAGGCTTTTTTAGATACAAGCGCTTCTAAAATGTTTTTTGCTCCGATCAGGATCGGTATACCTGCAGTACTTCCTACGGCAACGTCTGTCGAAATTATTTCATTTTCAGCTAATTGATTTAAAAGAGCATTTACTACATTTACTGCAAACAATTCCCCTGTGCCTGAGATAGGGTTAATTAGCTCAGGCTTTCTAGTGTCTAAAAGTTTAGTAAGGCTTTTAGGAATAGCAAAATTTGGGACATCTTTTAGTCCATTAGGTTCGTCTCTTTTATTTGTTACGGCAGTTGGATTTCCTTTGCCGTCGAAGTGAGCCATGATTTGAGAGGCTGGTAAACCAGTCATCATTTTTTCTCTATTTATGGCATCTGATAAACCAGCAAAATTAGGAATGTATCCACCAGCCATCAAATTTTCTTGTTGCAATCTTTGTGGACTGTAACCCAATCTACCAAGCAATTTTATATGCTCTGGATTATCTGTATCTAAAACTCTTGTTCCGAAAGATTGAGCGGAAGCAAAAAACATTCTGCTTTTTCTATCGCTTATTCCCGGAAAAATTTCTTCTGCATTTACTGGCTCTGATACTTGTGGGCCAGCTTTTCCAGCAATTAATATTGGATAACTTTTATGTCTTCCCGGTTGTTTTATTGCATATTTTCCAGACGGTTGAGTAAACGCTATTGAAGATCCAAAAGCGTAAGATCCTTTTGGACCTCTTGCTTTTACCCCACCCGGAGCAAAAAATTTAACCAAAGCTGGGTCTTTTAATTCTTGCGCAGATTGAGTTAAAATTGATCTATTGCTTTTATCAGAATTTAAAATATCAATAATGCTTTTTATTTCTGATCCGCTATGAGATTTTAATATCTTTTTTACATTGAAGCCTTTAGAAGAAAGATCTGATATTACTTGTTTGGAGTTTGGATGATTTGCTAAGAATTGCTGCAAAAGAGCTTCATTTGTAGTCAAGTTTTGTGGAATTGGGTCATTAACTGCCGATGGAGCGACAACAGGAACAATAATGCTTTTAGTTACTCCAGCCTCTCTGCTAGTTCTTTCTAATGATGTCGTTGGCGTAGTGCTTCTAACTGCGCTGGCATAGCCTTTTCCAATTCTTGAATTAGAAAAACCAATGCCGCCAAAAACTTCTCTGCCAGTAATAGCAATATCTCCAGATTTTGAAATTTTAACTGCTTTAGCCTTTCCTACTTTTAAAGCGTCGTAATATTTTGCAGCTAGTAATATTTTAGCAAAATTAGGAACATATCCACCAGCTCTTCCTTTGATTCCGGAAAGGGCAGATCTTACTGTATCTAGGGTATATTGTTCTGCAAACTTACTATTAGATTTAAAAATAGCAGCCTGCAAACCAGAAGCGCCAGTCTCTATTTTATTTAACGTGGCAAATTCGTTAGCTAAAGATATTAATTTTGCAGCTTCATTTGGAGTGGGAGTTTTGCCTCCTAGAATAGCTTCGATTACATTAGTATCTATTGGAAACGCTGTTTTATCTTGCAGTATTGCTCTAGCGTAATGTCTAGTCTTAGCTGTGTCGTGGCTTCCTAAGTCAAGTCCTTTTAAAGCTTTAGACAAACCATATCTTCTGACATCGTCTCTGTCTCTAGGCTTTCCTGAAAGCGCAATTTCTCCTTTTCTTCCCATGTCGCCAGTGCCCCCGAGTGTTTCATGTCGGCTAACTTTTTTCGCTGGAGGTAAATCCAAATAGTCATCTACATTAGTAGACCTTGTTTCCATAAACCTATTAAATATAGGTCCAGAAAATTGAGCGGCTATATAGTCAGGCAAACGAGGAGAAATGGCAGAAGTTATATTTGCATGTATCCTACGCTCCTCTTCGGAGAGTCCTTTTTTCGCGTACTCTTCTGCGTGAATCTCATAAAATCTTTGATAGTCTTTCCCTTTCTCGAAATGTTTTTGAAATCTAGCGAAGATTTCTTTTTTGCCGAGTCTTTGAATTATGTCTTTGCGTTTGGCAAAATTAGGAATGTATCCACTTGCGTATATATCATATGTATTTCCGCCGCTTCTTAATTGTTGAATACCATCTATACTAAATCTTCTGAATTTAGCTTCAGCTTCACCTTGTTTTGATGTATGTAATACAATAGTTCCAGTAGCGTTATCGTATTCAGTCCAATTTTTGTAACCAGCAGGAGCGGATGCTCCAACTAATTTATCTCTTCTTACTCTATGTTGAGCAGCATTATATTTAGCAACAGAACCATCAGATTTTTTATAAGTTATTGATTGAAATTGTTTCGTTTTTAATAAATTAGCAAGTTGGACTTTAGATATTTTTAAATTAGCGGCGTTAGGAACATAATTAGGAATATTAGGAATGCGACCCCCAGCATAAAGAAAATCTTCTTTTTTGCCAGATATAGCATCTTTAACGAAAACAGTATTTCCAATTTGAATAGCTTTAGAGCCACCTACGACTGGTTTTTTTGTTTTTCTGTCATAGTAATATGAATGCCTATCAGGATTAAAACCTACTTGAGTCCAGCTATTTAGGTCTTTTGGTAAAGATTGATTTTCGGATAGAGTTCCTGAAATTTTTAACAATGGACTTTTATTTGCTCCAGCGCCTATGGCTAAAGAAGCTTTTTCCAAAGCAGTAGATTTATTCATCACTGGATTATCAAAAGCTACAAATGAATCGTAGGATTTAAATCCTTCTGGGCCTAGAGTCTTGACTACTCCCACGCCTTTTCTAGTCATAGAAGGAACATCTTGACGTACGCTTATGCTACTTCCAGCAGGAAGTTCTGATAATTTGCCCACTCTTTTGGCCTGCTCTTTATCTAAAGCTTTTCTAATTAAAGATTCTGAAGGTAAATTTTTTGCAGAAGATGGCGCGGCTACTTCTCTTATTGGTATATCTCTTTCTATTAAAGCTTCCAGCAAGCCTCTATCTATATTTTCTCCAGACTGAAGTTTTTGCAACATTACTCTAACTTCTGGCGAATACATACGGCCAGCTTTAATTGCGGCTTTGCTCTCTGGGTATTTTGCAAGAAATTCTTTTGGTATTTTATTGGTCTTGGACCAAGAAAAATTAGGAACGTACCCAGATCCCATTCTTGGTATATCTTGCATTTTTCTATATCTAGGAATTATTGCAGTATCTCCTGTGCCAGCGAAATTAGGAATCACATCTTCTTCACTATTGACCATTACTGGTTGAGTTTTTCCTTTAATTGTCGCATTTACTAATTTTGGAACAGGATTTTTAGCTCCAAAATTTTTGGCTTGAGAAACTTCTTTAGCAGCCATCGACATCGCAAAATTTGGTAAATACCCATCAGCAAATGTTCCGGAAATCTTCTTTCTTGGTGCAGCTTTTTGAGCTAGCATTACGTTATTAAAAGTGCTCCGTGACAAAGAACTCTGTATCCGAAGCTGTTGATTTTGCTTTAAAATAAAATCTAAAATTTGCGCCTCTGCTTGTGCTTGAGTCTTTTTCCCAGCAATTATTGCCATAATTATCCCAGGATTTTTGGCTACCACATCATTAATTCTTTTCTGTAATTCTAAATCTTTTTTATTCGTGAATATTTCTGAGCTAGCTTTGCCTAATTCTTTAAAAGCAGCACCTCCAAACCCTCCTAGTTTTACAGCAAGCAATCCCCCTATCGACGCCAACATAGGCAACGCTGTTTTAGATAGGCCTTCTCCTAACGCTCCGCTCAATCCTTTAATTAATTCCAAACCTAGTTTTGATCCAACCTCGGATGGGCTTATCTTATTTAACAGCCCTTCTGAAACCATTGATCCAATTTGGACTATAGGTCTTAAAAAAGAAGATCCAAAAGACGATGCGACTTCTGTAGCAGTATTTTTTATTCCCTGCAACATAGAAGACATAGATTTATTTAACTCTTCATTCTTTTTTGCCGCTTCATCTGTGGCTGAATTAGAAATTCTTAATGAGTTCGCGTAGATGCTATTCGAGCTAGAAAGATCTTTGATTAAAGCATTAAGTTGGTTTATTTGATAAACACCACCGATTAACTCTGCTGTTCTTGATCTTTCTGCTTGGCTTAGATTTTTTGTAGCATCGGAAAAATTCTTTAATATTCCTATTCCGTCTAGCAAAAATCCATTTTGATCTTTTATAGTAATTCCAAGTTGCTCTAATTGGCTTAGTACTTCTGGCCTTTGTAAGCGAGTAAAAATTGTTTTTAATGCGTTACCGATTACAGCTCCTCCACGCCCAGTAGTTTGTTGGGCAGCAGTAACTGCCGCTATCAGCGAGTCGAACCCGACTCCGCTTTCTTCAGCAGAACTACCAACACGCCTAATAGCTTCGTTTAAATCTGCCGAGCTTACGGCAAATCTTGTGTCGACAGCTATTAATTTATTTATTATTTCTATATCTTTTAAAGCTTCTTTACCAAAGCTGTTAATAGCTGTGGTTATGCCCTGCACAGAGTCTTTGAAGTCAAGCCCAGATATTCTTGCTAGAGTCAGAGCGGACTCTGTCCTTTGTAGCACTTCGTTAACGGACAAACCTTGTCTTGCAAATTCTTTAGCGGCGCCTGCGGCTTCCGAGAATGGGGCAGCTGTATTTTTAGCAACCCGAAACAAAGACTTAGAAAATTTATCTAGCTCTGAAGTTGATTGCCCTAAAAAAGTATTTAATTCTACTAATTGCTTGTCTACTTCTATTGTGGCATTAGCAGCTGCAGTAATTGCATTTTTAACTTGAATTATGGCACCAGCGCTCAGGCCGAATGCTGTTACGCGAGCTGTAGCCGCCTGCATTGATTTATTGAATTCTGCTGCGTCTCCGCTAATTCTTCCAAGTGGTTGACTAATTTTGCCAGAATTAACTCTCCTGACGAATTGATCAAAAGCTGCCTGAGCTTGAGCGGTGTTTAAAGTTAAATTGGCATTAATCTGTGGCATAACCTTTTTCCTAATTTAGATTACACTATAATCCATGCATTTTGATAAAATCGTCTTTAGTAAGTTTGCCTCCTTTTTTAGCAGCGATCTCGTTCAGCGTCACAGCTTTGCCTCCAACCATCTTTTCCAACTCCTCTCTTGATGCCCCAACATATCCAACGCCGCTGGAGTTTCCAGATGCGGTTGGTGTTTTCACCGAGCTTTCAACAGACTCATACCACTCTACCATTTTATCTGGGTCATGAGTCACGTCGGGAGGAGGATTGCTTTGAGCTTGGGTCTCGATAAGAGATTTAAAATATTTTGCTTGTGAAAATAAATTTACTTGCAATATAGTTAAATCTTTAACGTATTTACCAAAAAAATTCAGTGAATTGTTGTCGCATAAAGAAAAAAGATTCATAAAAAAAGAAGAAGCGCAAATTCTTTTAACTTTTTCGTGATCGAATTTATTGTAAAAATTATCTAGTATTCGTACAAGATTAGACAATTCTTCATCTGATAAATTTTCAAAATCTTCTGATGTAAAAAATTTTTCTTTAAGATCTGTGTCTTTGAAAAACGAAAAACGAACCACTAATTCATTGATTTTTTTATTACTGTAGTCTTCTACGCAGAATCCTAGCGTGTCCAGCTTTTCATTTTCTAATTTTAAAAGAGATTTTTTTAAAATTTTTATTTTATTTTTAGCTTCGTTGATTTGTTTATTTATTATTAAATTTTTTATCAACATCTGCGTATCTGAAATTTGTTTAGAAATTTGCTCTATTTCTTTTTCTTTTTCATTGGACCATAGATCACTCTTTATTAAATAATTTAATTTTTCTTCTTTGACTTCTAAGCCCTTTTTTAAGCCTTCTTCGTAAAAAACTCTTCTGTACTGATCAAGATCTCCATTTTCTAATTCAGTAAAATGTTTAATAAAAATAGGCTTTCCTAAGTATTTATCCTCAGAAAAGCCCATCGTTATCTCTTTATATAAGCCTTTGTAAAAGCTTATTTTTTCATAAAGGTCGCTCACGCTTCATTATCCAATCAGATCTTCTTTAGCAACTCCAGCGTTTAATTGTCCAATAAGGAAACCACCCTTTTCTACAACTCCACTCAAGAATTCGTCTTCTGAATCTTCTATTTGCGCGAGCCTTTCCACTTTTTGCTCAAAAGAACCCTCTCCGAAAAGAGCAGTTTGGGAACCCTCTTCTCCTTGATAAAGCAAATTTAAAACAAACCATAAATTCAAAGAATCAGAAGCTCTTTTTTCTGCTGTATTATCAAATAAAGAGTTCTGAACGTTCTCATAATCAAAAATCTTTTGACGCAATGCTTGATATTCAACATTTATAGTAGAAGACTTAAGATTTTTTTCTCCTTCGCTAAGAGATGAGTCCTGTTTAATTTTTTCTAGCTCGATCTCCATTGCTATAGCTTTAGAGTAATTTTCAGAATGAGTTTTCTTGTCTTGTTCAGAAGCCAAAATGCCATCTTGTTGAAATTTGCGCAAAAGGTAATTCTTAGTGACAAGTCCGAGCTTAATTCCTTCCGACACCTTAACCGAGTAGAATATATTCGCTTCGTCCTGAATCTTACGATTTGGCTTTAGTATATAAAACTTATGAGGAACTTTTTTTTCAACTTCTTTAGTGATTTGTATTTCCTCTCCAGCTTCATTCACTTCAGTAGTCGTTTCTTTTACCTTTTGAGTTTTTTCGACTTCAAAATTATGTAGCCATTTTTCTTTCATATTTTATTTTAGAGAAATATTTATAGATTTAAAACTGGTATCTATATTTCTTATAGCATCATTTCCAGCATCTAAGATCTTTTTCCTTATGTAATTATATTTGTCACTGGTAAAATAATCAATATTTTTAACAAAATCTTCAGAATGTTTTTCTGATACTTTTTTAAGCATGGACTCATGCTCATGCTTTAAATCGTCGATCATCTCAAAATATTTTTTATAGAGAGATGTAATATTCCTACTATATTGAAATTTTATATATTCTTTTAGTTTCTCGTCATCCATATTCTTTGCTTGTATTATAAATAAATTATGAAAAATATAAAATAAAAAACCCCCGCCAGTGAAGGCGAGGGTTAATTTTGAATTTTTTAAATTAAGCTGACTTGAAGTGCAGCCCTGAGTTTTTACCAATTTGAGCTGAAAGCTCTAAAGTTACAGTTTGATTCGGCCCGATTGAGGAAGTGAAGTTTTGCGAATCTAACTTAGCTCCTTTTAACATTAGAAAAGATGTGTGGGCAGTAGCTCCTCGATAACCTATCAACTTAAGTTCGCAGTAGTATTTGGTAGCGTCTCCATTTGTAGTCATCAATGTAAACAATTTATTTGCAAATGTGTTTCCAACAATTGCTTCGACCGATAAAGTACAATTAATTGGGAAAGTAATTTCTCTTGCGAAGGCAAAAGCTTTTCCAAGTTTTCTAATTGGCTCACGACCAATTGTCATAGCAACTGTAGCGCTTTGAATCTTTAAATCTGATTCGTTTAAGCCAAACATTGGCGCGTTATCACTAGGGTCAGATCCTAAGGTTAAAGTAATATCTCCAGGTCTCACTGCCGCAATCTCAGTATTAGAATCAAATAGTCCAGCTCCGGTTGGTAGAGTAACTGTTATAGCTGTTTTATCTTCTCCGTCGTCTACCGCAGGATTTCCAATTTGATAGTTTCCAGTAGAAAAAACAATATTTTGAGCATCTAAAGCGCAAGTTACAATTGGAATTGCTCCAACAGCAGCTTCTAAAGACCAAGAACTCAAAAATGCGTTACCAATTCCAATTATGCCGTCGACAGTTTGGTTGGTCATTTTTACTGTATCGTTAGCATCAACGCCAGGGTCACTGACTAGAATGTAAATATTTTTTTGATTAAAACCGGATCCGCTAGAAATGATAGCATCTAGCATGTGATCACTTGTGGTAGAAGTGCCAGTTACAGAGTCAACTCTCAGACCCAAATGACTTTCGTTGAAGCCTGTTGGCTCAAAGTAATAAGACATGTCTACTGAAACAGTGGGTTCTTGCAAAATCAACCTATCAATAGCGGCAAGTTCGCCAAATTGATTAATATCTTGTCTTTCTACTGCGAAATTATAATTACAGCTTTGTATTCTTCGCAGGCTATGGCTAGCTGAAGTTATTCCAGTGGTTCCAGTAGGAGCACTGAAAACAGCTTGATTTTGATAAATAACACGATTTCTTGATATAGTACTCATTTGGTTTCCTTAATTATTCTAACACAATTTACACTTAAAAATAAAACTATGGAAAATATTTTAATAAGCATGTGGCGCTCTTACGACTTCCAAATCAAAATCAACAAAAGCAGCAACGATATCTGGATTTAAATTTTTAAATTCTGCAGAGTTTGACGTTTTTACTTGAGAAACAGATACGCTTGATATGTAAACATTATCTCCTGTTGCTATACCTGTATAATTGTAAGCGCTTCCGGTATAAGAACTCATAGCGTTTAGCTTTAAATCATTATTGCTAACTGTTCTAAAAAAATCATGAGATGAATCTCTTAGAATACCGCAAGCAGCATCTAAATTATACATAGAATTAGACGTAACTAAAGCTCTAAAATAGCAACTAGTCATGTCTGTCCCGCCAAATGCAAACGGCTCATTTTGTGAATTAATTAATCTTAAAAATATAGCCGGATAAGTTATTTCATTAACAGCTAAGCCAGTTAATGTTTGAGGCTTTCTATTTTTTGGTTCCATTTTTGTTGCAAACAATAAATAGTCCTCACTTTTATCTGTCAAATAAACATTAAAATCTTTTATAGCATAGTCTCCGCTTATTGTGTTGCTATTTTTATTATTTGAAAATATTACTTGCCCATCATGATGATTTATAGCAACTAAACCGCTTTGCCCCGGTACTATAAAGGTATTATCTAAATATATTCCTGTTAACTGATTAGCGCCACTAATTGAAGCGTCACTAACTATTTGTTTAAAAGGCGCAGCGTATGTATGAAACCCATTATACGTCCCAGAGATCGGAAAAAATTTAGAGCTGACATTAGTATAACCGTCTCCTCTTTTTAATATAGTATGATCTAAATATAATAAAAAACTACTAGTTAAAATATTTTGGAAATTGGCTTTCATTTTTTATTCTAACTTATTTTTAAAATTTTTCTTAAAGTTTTCAATAATTTCAGTTATGTAAGGTCTAGTTTTAAAGCCTGACGGTCTCTCTTTTGGACCTCGTAATTGCAATCCTCTGCCAGAGCGACCCCTTGGGTAATCGGCAAAGTAAGGAGCTCCAGAGATGCCTTTTTCTATTCCTTTAACCCAATTTCTGCCCCCGTTCCAACCTTCAAATTGAGCTGACTTATCAAAGTCATTTAAATCAGGAACTTGAAAAATAACCTTTAAAGCTTTTGTTTGTTTTCCTGTAGCAAATTGCCCTTTCACATTTCTAGGATAAACAATGTGCAGATTTGTACCTTTTAATTTTATTTTAGATTCCAAATGTAATTTCACTGGCGCGATAGGGTCAGTTCCAGATTCGAAACCAATAAAACCAAATAAATCCCCGTAACCTCCTAGTGTCATACTAATATTTCCTTTTTGTGGTTCTAACAACTCTTGCGTCACATGGTGAGAATCAAATTCTTTTAAAGCATTTAGCTTTTCATTATTGAATTCTTTTTCCACTGCTTTTTCTATCGCGTCTTGCACGTCTCCATTAGAAAGCAGCTCAGAAACTATATTTCCTTTTACTTGTATATTAACAAGTTGCATTATCTTTCTCTTTCTAAATAATAAGTGAAATATTCAGAGGTTATGTAAGGTCTTGGCGATTGAGAAGACACAAATTTATAAGTCAAGTCATCAATAGAAACAAATAGAGTTTTTCCGTTGTTGTTTATAAAATTATTAGCGTCAGATTTTACTTTTATTTCTAACTCTCCATTATCTATTATATTTTCTGATAGATCTAATCTGCTTTGAGATTGTTTTCTAGAAGAAGTAACAAGAGCTTGGAACACTCCAGTTACTGGAATATAGTTAATGTTTTGTATGTCTGATCTTTCATTGTAACCAAACATTCTTGGTTGATTTATATCAATTATTTGTATTTCTGCTTCTTTGTAAATGACTATTTCCTGCTTGAAAGTATCAAACAGATTTGTCATTCCTTTTTCAAAACTAGCTTTTTGCGTAGCAGACAATAAAGAAGCCATGCTTTTTATTACACTATATATAAAAATAGTAACACTGTAATTTAAATTTCAATATTTAAAATGGCGTTTTCGCTTTCTACTGAACCAACACAATTGTAAACTCTTACTTTATAATTTCCTGCATTATTTTCTCGAATATGGTTTATCATGACTCCTTCTTTTGTTTGCCCAGGGATTTCGAAGTCATTAAAGATCCATTGATAATTAGGTTTAGGATATCCAGATGCTCTTACATTTAAAATAAAATTATCGCCAATTTTTGCTGACTTTCCTGCAGGCTGATCTAAAATAACAGGAATAGTCGGAGGCTTTACGATAAGATTACATCCAGAGCTTTCTGCTGATCCCGAAGCGTTAGAGACGAAAAGAGTATAATTCCCAGCTTGTTCAGTTTGCGCGTTTAAAATCAATAAGCCTTCTCCGGTAGCATTGCTTAAAACCTGAGAATCCTTTTTCCATTGATAGTTTAAAGGCTGACCGTTTACACCAGCAGCTATGTAAGTATTTTGCCCAGACCAAATAGTTATTTGTTGCGGAGGCTGCGTATCGAAACACGGATTAATTATAGGAAAATTAATTTCTTTCCAAGGATTAGGAAGACTAACGATTGGTGGGTTAATTTGATTTAAAATTTTTTCTTTAGCGAGTGCCTCGAATCTTTCTTTTTCTGAAACTGTCATGTTAGAGTAAACCCAACTTAAAACTTGACTTTCACTTAACTCATCGTAAGGAGTGAAAGGAAAAACATTTTCAGGAACTGGCATAGATGTAAATCCCTCTACTTCTCCATAAAACGGGCCTCCAGCGATTCCATTATAATAAGATAAGCATTTCCAGTTAATATTAAATACGTAGAGCCTCAATCCTTGGTGCTCTGGCAAACATTCCATTTTAATTACTTTCCATGCTAACTGTATATTTTGTTCCATAATTTTATGTTTTAATTATTATAAAAATTAGTATTTTGAATAAAAAATTTTCTTTAAATAAAAATTATAGTTTTTTAAAAGTTCCTCTTCATAATTTAAACTCCGACCTTCTATATCAGAAAATCCACTTACTTGAGAGCTTAACAATTCGTTAGGCGCGAAACAATTGTTTTTATACTGGAATTCTCTGACTAAGTACCAAGCAATAGATTCGTATTCTCTAGAAAAATATAAAATATCTGATTCCGAATTCACTTTAAAACTTTTTAATATTTTATCCATTCCTTTCGAAGAATACGCCAATGAATGCGTGCAAAAACCTGTATTTACTTTTATTAAATTATCAGACAGTCTTTCCGCTGGTTCATAATCGTATCCTTTTATGAAATTACAACCAAGATAAAAAATGTCCCAATCTGGAGGAAGGTCATCTAAGCTTTTTTTTAATTTTATGTTAAGTTCGTTTGGCTCCTTTAAAAAAAGAAAATCGTCTTCTAAAACTAGAATATTAGAATAATTTTTAAGCTTAGCTTCTTTGATTATATTATAATGCGAAAGAACACATCCAATGTGAGCATTAGCTTTCGCTGAAAGCCCCGGATAATTGCACTTTACAGCATCAAATCTTTGTACATCATAAATTCCAAATTTAGAAAACTGATTCTGACAATAATCCCATCTATCTGTGCGGTTGCTTAAATTAATACAATAAATTTTTTCAAAAAATGAAAGCATATTGTGCATTATTATTTGTTTTCTAGAGCTTTTACTTTATTTTTTAAATCTTCCATTTGATTTTTTAAATCTTCGATTTGATTTTGCTGCTCTTTTATAGCTTCGACTAACATAGGAGTAAGTCTTGGATAGTCAACAGCTTTAGCATCTCGACAGCCGTCGTTTAATTCCCATTCAGATACTAATTCTGGGATAACTTTTTCTAATTCTTGCGCTATAAACCCGATTATTGGGACATTTAATTGATAACCATCTCTAACGGTGTTTATAAATTCATTCCACTCATACTTAACACCTCTTAATGCTAATACTTTTTGTAAAGCATTTTTTAATGGAACTATATTCTTTTTGAAACGAACGTCAGATGAAGTTGGAAAACATGAAGCATGAACTTGACCATTGAAATCTCCCTTATAAGAAGATGGATTAACGCCTACGCCCAAGTTTCCGTCTGCATTAATTCTTGCTACTAATGTAGCACCATTATAAAAAGCATGAATAGCAGTACTATAAGTCATTATTTCTAATTGACCATTAGAAACACCAAGTCCATAACAGCTACTTCCATCGAAATAAAGTTTAAGCATTTGTTTCGACGCGGTGCCAGCACTGTTTGCGAAAGAAGTCTGATAACTAATATCAGACGGAGTAGCAGAATTAGCAGTAGACGGCAGTTGTATACCTGTTGAAGTAACAGTTAGATTCGAGTCACCTAAAGTGGTAGTGCTAGTAAATTTTACCATCTTGTTAGTTGTGCCGGTAGCACCGCCACCGGCAGCTCCAGTTCCGCCAGTTCCGCCAGTTCCGCCAGTTGCGCCAGTTGCGCCAGTTGCGCCAGTTGCGCCAGTTGCGCCTGTGGCTCCAGAGCTTCCCATTGACCCAGTGCTTCCAATACCGCCAGTTCCGCCAGTTCCGCCAGTTGCGCCTGTAGCTCCAGTGCCACCAGTTCCGCCTGTGGCTCCAGTACTGCCAGTTGCGCCAGTTGCGCCTGTGGCGCCAGCTCCGCCAGTTCCGCCAGTTCCGCCAGTTCCGCCTGTGGCTCCAGTACTGCCAGTTGCGCCAATTCCGCCTGTTGAGCCTGTTGAACCTCTGCTTCCAGTTGCGCCTGTGGCTCCAGCTCCGCCAGTTCCGCCAGTTCCGCCAGTTCCGCCTGTGGCTCCAGTACTGCCAGTTGCGCCAATTCCGCCTGCGGCTCCAGTTCCGCCAGTTCCGCCAGTTCCGCCAGTTCCGCCTGTGGCTCCAGTACTGCCAGTTGCGCCAATTCCGCCTGTTGAGCCTGTTGA
>Ga0194115_10001775_pt1 | contig 26761 bp, 24 predicted proteins | sample TA2MahsurfametaG_3_FD_148656 | JGI IMG/M metagenome (GOLD analysis project Ga0194115, IMG submission 148656) | Freshwater microbial communities from Lake Tanganyika, Tanzania - TA2015002 Mahale S4 surface | ecosystem: Environmental > Aquatic > Freshwater > Lake | place: Tanzania: Lake... | reverse complement strand
TGGTCCTTTGGCTCATCAATTTGGTGATGGCTTCTTGTACCAGCAATTCCGATTCTGAATCCAAGGCAGAGGTAGCCTCGTCTAGGATCAAGATGGGAGGGTTTTTCAAAACGGCTCTTGCTATGCTGAGCCTTTGCCTTTGCCCTCCAGAAAGTTTGATTCCTCGGTCCCCAATGTAGCTGTGGTAGCCCTGTTCCATTTTTACGATAAAATCATGTGCATTGGCAATTTTTGCTGCTTCCATGATTTGGTCTTCCGTGACTCCGTCCATGCCAAAAGCGATGTTGTTGTACACCGTATCGTTGAATAAAATAGACTCCTGGGTGACTATCCCCAAAAGACTACGTAACTCTTGGGTAGAAAGGTGTTTGAGGTCTATTCCGTCCAATAAGATTTGACCTTCTGTAGGGTCATAAAATCGAGGCACCAAATCGGCAAGCGTTGATTTTCCTCCTCCTGAAGGACCTACTAAGGCAATGGTTTTCCCTTTTTCTAGGGTAAAGTTGATGTCTTGCAGCACCTTGGTTTCCCCGTAGGCAAAACTTACCTTGGAAAAGGTGATTTCCCGATGAAATCCTTTCACAGGCTGAGGCTGGGCAGGAGAAATCACCTGGCTGGGGGTATCTATGACTTCAAAAATTCGGTCTGCAGAGGCTATGCCTCGCTGTATGGTTGCCACGGCCCTAGCAATCTCTTTTGCTGGATTGAGGACTTGGGTGAAAATAATGATGTAGGTAATGAAATTGGAAGCACTCAGAGCAGATGCCCCATTCAATACCAAATTGCCTCCGTAGAGGAGAATTCCAGCCACCACACAAACGCCTAAAAATTGAGAAATGGGACCAGCCAACTCGTTTTTTCTAGCCATGCTTACGTTGACATCCGAATAATAGTCTGTCTCTCTATCAAATTTATCGTTGACAAAGGCCTCTCCATTGAAGGCTTTGACCACGCGCATGCCTCCTAAAGTTTCGTCCAAAATGGTGACAATCCTCCCCAAAGATTCTTGGCTTTGAATGGCAGACTTACGTAGCCTACGGGTAATTCCGCCAATGAGGGCTCCCGAAATGGGAATGATGAGTATGGTAAATAATGTCAGCGGTACGGACATGAAAAATAGTACCCCAAAATACAAAATGATGGTGGCAGGTTCCCTGAAGACTACCCTGAGGGATTGTACGATGGTATTTTCAACTTCCTGAACGTCATTGGTCATTTTAGAAAGCAGGTCACCCTTTCGCTCGTTGGAGAAATAACCCAAGTGGAGACGACTGACTTTTTCAAAAATATCCATCCGCATTCCCTTGATTACCTGCGCCCGAACCTTAGCTAAAACCACTCCAGAGAGGTAGGTGAATAGGTTGGATAAAAAAACAGAACCTACGATGATCAGACAGACAAAGAGCAAGGTGCCAAACTTTCCATAGGTATCTCTTACTTCAAGAAAATAATGATTGAATAGGTATAGGGCATAGTCAAGGGAAAGTTCAAAGGAAGGAAGCTGTCTAAATTTTTCTAAAGATTCAGGAGCTACCTGCTCGAAAATCACATCAAAAAGTGGTTTGAGTAAGGTAAAATTCAATAGGCCAAAAACGATGGCCAGCAGGGTGTAAACCAAATACATCGGAATAAACTTTCCATAGGGTCGGGTGTATGAAAGTATCCGAAAGTAGGTGTGCATAAGAAGCGAAAAAGGGTAAGTGCATGCAAGTTACATAAAATATCCCTTTGGGAATTTTCATAAAATCTAAAGATCCTATTTTCTAGGCGCTGAGCTAGGGTGAATGTTAGAGCTAATTTTTGACCCCGCCCCGCTTCATTTAACCTAGAGGTAATCGTAGTTCAAGGGCTTATCTTTATCTTTGATAAAATTCAATCTTACCCATGAAAAGACTTCTTCTCCTCGTCCTATGGATAAGCGCTTGCGCTCCCATGCTCTTGGCTCAACAAGCACCCAAGAAACCCAAGTTGGTAGTAGGCATCATCGTAGATCAAATGAGGCAGGAGTATTTTTACCGCTTTGCAGATCGCTACTCAGAGGGAGGATTCAAGCGGTTTACCCATCAGGGCTTTATGATGAGCAATGGGCATTACAATTACATTCCCACCTACACGGGACCTGGACATGCCTCGGTCTATACGGGAACGACCCCTGCTACCCACGGGATCATTGCCAACAATTGGTATGTGCCTTCCATAAAAAAAATGATCTATTGTGCAGAAGATTCTTTAGTCAGTCATGTGGGCGGAACTCCCGAAAATGGAAAGATTAGTCCTCGCAATATGCTCACCTCTACTATTACAGATGAGCTTAGGCTGTCTACAGGAAAAAGGGCCAAAGTGGTGGGTATTGCCATCAAAGATCGGGGAGCAAGCCTTCCCGCTGGCCACACTGGGGATGCGTATTGGTATGACGATGTGAATGGGGATTGGATGACTTCTACCTATTACAAATCCACACTGCCCTCCTGGGTTGCCGATTTTAATGCCAAAAAACGCCCGGATCATTACTTAAACCAATCTTGGACACCTCTTTTTCCCTTGGATACCTATGTAAATAGCCTTCCGGACAACAATGATTTTGAATCTCCATTTATGGGAAAAGAAACGCCCACTTTTCCATACGTACTTCAGGAGTTGAAAGAAGGAAACGGAGGCTATGGACTGGTGGCCTCCACTCCCTATGGAAATAGCCTAACCCTAGATTTTGCTTTAGCGGCTATAGAAGGAGAAAAATTGGGCCAAAGGGAGGTTACGGATTTTTTAGCCATTAGCTTTTCAAGTCCAGACTATATTGGCCATCGATTTGGCCCCTCCTCTGTAGAAGTAGAAGACAATTACCTCAGGCTAGATAGGGAATTGGCTGGTTTTTTTACTTACCTCGATCAAAAGCTTGGGAAGGGAGAATACCTGGTTTTTATCTCCGCTGACCATGCAGTAGCCGATGTGCCTACTTACATGATGAGCGAGCGCATTCCCGCAGGCAATTTTAATTCGGGAATGGTCCTTGGACAACTCAAAGGATATACGCAGGCGACTTACGGGGAAGGAGATTGGATTTTGAGTTTTTCTAACGAACAGATTTTTTTAAATCAGGAATTGATTAAAGCTAAAAAAATCGATTTGGAGCTCATGCAACGTGACTTGGCCAATTATGTGCTGAGGTTTCCTGGCGTCAAAGAAGCCTATGCTGCCCAAGACATGAGGACGCAGGAATTTACCCAAGCTAGACCCCATTTGCTGCAGATGGGATACAATCACAAGGCCTCTGGAGATGTTTTGGTGGTATTAGAATCTGCTTGGCTTGTAGGGGGCAAGCGAGGCACCACCCATGGCTCAGGCTACAGCTACGATACCCACGTTCCGATTGCCTTCTACGGATGGGGCATTAAGCAGGGGAAAAGCTCAAGGTATACCACGGTGGCAGATATTGCTCCCACCTTGGCTACCTTGCTGCAAATTCGTATGCCCAATGGAACTACTGGCCAACCTATCCGTGAGGTGATAGGCTACTAACAGGAATTTTTCTTCGCTACTTGCCCCCTTCTCTGCTAGGCAAAAAGAAGGGCTGGACTTCGTTTGGGGTGATTTATTCTATATATAAAAAAGTTACTGCCTGAAATTCAGCAATTTCCTAGGAACTTAAATATTTTTATTATTATATTTAGTTCATTCGTTGCTGAAAATGATCCATTCACACTCAAATATCTGGACTCACCTTGTTTTGTGGACGAAGGACCATGCGTATGCGATTACCTCCGAAAAGGGGGCCTGTATTAAAAAGGTACTCGAAGATTTTCCCCTCAATTTTTCTGAAAAGCAGGTTCATTGGAGTGTTTTGCCAGATCATCTTCACCTCTTGATCAAGGTTCCAGGTAATATTTCGGTAGACCAACTCGCCAAAGAAGTGAAGTACAGGATATGTACCAAGCTAGAGGAAGAGGGGCTCGCCGAATGCCTTGAATGGGACGAAGAATACTATGCCCACTCGGTGAGTTTGAATCGCTTGTCTACAGAGAAAAGCCTCTTGGACAGGCAAGAGTACAAGCACAAAGAGATTTCCCTTTCTGAGGAATTGAAATTTTTAGGTTTATAAAAAAAATCCTGAGCAGGCTCTGGATTTTTGCTTAGGTAGTCCAACTCATGGGATACCCAGGATCTACGAATTCAAGAGCTTCGGTGGTGAGTTCTAGGGGATTAAATGTATCCAACATCACCGCATATTCATGGGTTTCCTTGGACCCAAGCGATTTTTCTACTGTGCCTGGATGAGGTCCATGGGGCAAGCCGCCCATATGTAGCGTAAAAGACCCTCTATCTATCCCTTTTCTACTCATAAATTCGCCTTCAGCGTAATACAATACCTCGTCAGAATCAATATTCGAATGGTTGTAGGGTGCAGGAATGGCCAAGGGGTGGTAATCAAATAATCTGGGCACGAAGGAACATACCACAAATCCAGCTGCTTGGAAGGTTTGATGCACGGGAGGAGGTTGGTGTATTCTTCCGGTGATGGGTTCAAAATCATAAATGGACAAGGCATAAGGGTAGAGGTATCCATCCCAGCCCACAATATCTAAAGGACTGTGTGCGTAGTGATAGGGAAAAAGTTGGCCTTGCTTTTTTATTTGAATGAGGTAATCCCCTTTTTTGGTTTCTACCAGCAATTCCTGTGGTAGGCGGATATCTCGCTCGCAATAGGGGGAATGTTCCAAAAGTTGCCCCACTTCGTTTCTATACCGCTTTACTGTTTCTATGGGGCCTTGGGATTCCATGACCAAGAGCCGGAGTGGACCTTCTTCCTCAAATTCAAATCTGTAAATGGTCGTACGTGGGATAACCACATAATCCCCTTTTTTTACTTCTAATTTTCCAAATTGGGAATACAGGATTCCGTTTCCATCGTGAATGTAAATGAGCTCGTCTCCGTCTGCATTTTTAAAATAATAGTCCATTTTTCTCTGTTTTGGACTGCAAATCCCCATCATCACATCTTTGTTGATCAGAAGCATGCGTCTTGCACTGAGGTAATCCTCCCCCGTGAGGGCAATACCTGCGGTTTTGAGGTGGGTTTGCTGTAAGCCATGAGTGCTGGCAGCGGTCCAGCGGTAAGGTTGGGGCTCCCCTATGGATTTGACTTCATTGGGATTATGGATATGATAAAGTATGGAATAAATCCCAGAAAACCCCTTGGAGCTAACCAACTCCTCTTTGTAGAGGCTTCCATCGGGTTGTCTAAATTGCGTATGTCTTTTTGGGGGAATTTGTCCTAAGCGTGCGTAGTATGCCATGGTTTTGGGTGTATATTCGCTACTAAAATAAAAGTATTCCTCGTTTGATGGTGGAGATGCTGGTGTTTTTTCTCAACAATACAATTTTGCATTTGTTTTTCTATTAAATCGATGAAACCATTAATCCTTATCTTTTGCCTCTTGGTTAGTTATTTTCATGCCTTTTCCCAAATTTCCTCCAAAGCTCAGCTAGTATGGTCAGATGAATTTGATTCCGATGGACTTCCTTGCCCAGAGAAGTGGAGCTATGAAGTAGGTGATCACGGTTGGGGCAACAATGAACGGCAATTTTATACCCAATTGGAGGCTAAGAATGCACGGGTAACTGGGGGAATGCTGGTGATTGAAGCACATCAAGACCTAAAGTTTCCCAAAGGATATTCCTCGGCCAGGTTGGTGACCAAAGAAAAAGGTGTTTGGGAGTATGGATATGTGGAGGTTAGAGCCAAATTGCCTCGGGGAAGAGGTACCTGGCCTGCCATTTGGATGCTGCCCCAAGAAAATCGCTTGGGAAGCTGGCCAAACAGCGGAGAAATAGACATCATGGAATACGTGGGCCATGATCCAGGAAGGGTATATGGTACCGTGCATACCGAAGCATTCAATCACCTCAAAGGGACTCAAAAAGGGGGACAGGAAGTTCTGCCTGCTCTAGAGGATGAATTTCATACCTATGCTATCGATTGGAAGCAGGATCGCATAGACTTTTTTATCGATGGAAAAAAGTACTTCACTTTTTCAAATTCGGGTAAAGGGTCTTCGGAGTGGCCTTTTGATCAACCCTTTTATCTTTTGCTTAATTTGGCCGTAGGAGGAAATTGGGGAGGAAAAGAAGGTATAGACGAAAGCATTTGGCCTCAACAATTTCTTGTGGATTACGTTCGGGTGTATGACCATAAACCCGAATAATCGGATGTTGAAATTTGTTGAACCATAGGATTAATTTAAAGCAGGCGTAATTTTATCATCTGGAGATTTAAACCTATTTACTTATCCAAAAAAGTGAAAAGAAGAAGACGATTAGCATTTTTCATCATTTTGGGATTGTTGTTGATGCTATATGGAAAAAATCTGTTAGAAAGGCAGTCTTTTCGAAATATCAGTACTGCCTTAACCGAAGTGTATGAAGATCGTTTGCGTGTGGAAAGCTATATTTTTCAAATTTCAGAGAAGCTTTTCCAAATCCAAAAATTAATTGATCATTGTGACTTGGGCTACGATTATTCTAAAGTCATAGAAGAGATTTCAGCAGAGCAAAAAGGTATTTTAGATTTGGTTGCTGCATTTGAAGCGACACAACTCACCCCAGAAGAGGCTGTTTTGTTAGGGGATTTTAAGCAAATCATCTAGAAGGATTTAAGCATAAAAAATTACCAGCTCCTCTATACGGATTCTTCTGGGGTAAACCTACAACTGGTCAATGTTTACGATCAGAAAATTGCTCGCGCTCAAAGTGATTTGGATAAGTTGAGTGAGATTCAAATAGAAGAAGGAGAAAAGTTGGTGGGAAAAGCTAAAACCTTGATCAATCGCTCTCAGATATGGGCTCAATTCGAATTGGCTCTACTTCTTGTTTTGGTGGTAGTTATCTATTATTTCTTATTCAAAAAGCCTCTTTTTTCGGAGTAAGGGTAGCTCATTGGAGGGGCCAGTTCACCCTAACCTTTTTAAAGGAATAGGATAGAATTAAAAAAAACTGCCTGCCTTTATTTAAGGCAGGCAGAAATGAAGACCTAGGATTAGGCCCAGGCCCGATCTCCTTTTTTGTACTCCACACAAGGGTCAAATCGTCCCGGTGTTTCTTGGTATCGGAGCGCTTGGGTAGCCCCGATCTCTGAACTAAAGTAGCCCAGCACGGTCAAATCCCGAAGCATGTGGATGATCTCAGGCTGCTTTTCTTCCCCACTGGCCACGTACTTTTGGTGCAGTGAATTGAGAAATGCCAAGCGGTCTTCTGCTGTCCCTTTCGTAAAGTCTATCCCTTTTTCTGCTTTGAAATCCGTGCGAATGGTATTCAATCCGGTAATAAAAGTGGTTTGCTGCTTGACATCGTAGCATTCCTTCACCATCATCTGGATAAATTCTCCGATTTTGGTAGCCTTCGCCCCTGGGGTATTGGTAGTGGGGATGATGGTTTCTCCAATTTCATCCAAAAAGGCCAAATCCTCGGCGCTAAAGTTCAAATCCTTTAGCTGTGAATCGGGTGCACATCCGGTTAGAATTGCGGTTGAACCGATGACTGTTCCTCCCATCAGGAGAACCACAGATTTGAGCGCGTCTCTTCTATTCATTAAGGTCATGTTCGTGTCGGATTAGAGGTTTTGCTTTTTCAATTCTTCAACGGCAAAAGCAGCTGCTCTTGCGGTCAAGGCCATGTAGGTAAGGGAAGGATTTTGGGCTGCAGCAGAAGTCATGCAAGCTCCGTCGGTAACGAATACGTTTTGAGCATCCCATACCTGATTGTTGCCATTCAATACGGAGGTTTTGGGATCTCGTCCCATACGCGCGGTACCCATTTCGTGAATCCCTTGTCCAAAGGTGTATCCATTGTCATAGGTCTTCACATTTTTAAATCCAGCTACTTCGAGCATTTCTGCGGCATCATTCATCATATCCACCCGCATTTTTTTCTCATTTTCTTTGATTTCCGCATTCATGACCAAGGCTTCCATGCCCCATTTGTCTTTTACCGTATCACTCAACTTGATGTGGTTTTCGTGGTAGGGCAGGATTTCCCCAAAGGCAGTAATGCCCATGGACCAGGGTCCTGGCTCGGTAAGTGCTTCCTTCATCGGGCCACCTAGACCTAACTCGGCTACGTCTCTGCTCCATCCACTTCGGCTGGCACCTCCTTGGTATCCAAAGCCTCGAATGTAATCCCGCTTGTCGCCATTCACGTTTCGGAAGCGAGGGATATATAAGCCTGTTGGGCGCTTGCCAAAATAGTATTTGTCCTCAAATCCTTCGTAGGTCCCGTTGGCACCCAAACGGAAGTGGTGGTCCATCACGTTATGACCCAATTCATTGGAGCTTGAACCGAGTCCTCCCGGCCAAATATCCGTGGCACTGCGCATCAAGATGGCAGTGGAATTGAAGGCCGATGCACAGAGAAAGATGATTTTGGCAGAAAATTCCATGGTCTGGTTTGTTTCTCCGTCTATGACTTCTACCCCAGTCGCTTTTTTGGTGTCTTTGTTGTAAATCAATCTACGTACAATGGACCAGGGTCTTAAGGTAAGATTTCCGGTAGCCATGGCTGCAGGCAGGGTAGAAGCCTGGGTGGAGAAATATCCTCCAAATGGACAGCCTAGGGAGCACTTGTTGCGGTACTGACATCCTGGGCGACCAGGTAGAGGTTGCGTGATATTGGCAGGTCTTCCAATGGTCCAAGTGCGAGCACCTTTGTAGTGTTCTTTGATTTTAGCGGCTCCCGCTTCCTCCACGCAATTCATGGGCATGGGGGGCTGAAATTCCCCATCGGGCAATACAGCCAAGCCATCCTTGGATCCAGACACGCCTATAAATTTCTCTACATAGCTGTACCAAGGCGCAATATCCTGGTAGCGAATGGGCCAATCCACTGCAATGCCTTCTTTGGCATTGGCTTCAAAGTCCATTTCCGACCAGCGGTAGGACTGCCGACCCCAAAGCAGGGATCTTCCCCCTACCTGGTAGCCTCTAAACCAGGTGAAAGGTTTTTCCTCCACGTAGGGAGAATCACTTTCGTGTGCCCACCAGTCCAGGTTGAGTTCATTGAGCACGTAATCGCGCTTCAGGTTGGGGTGGTTGTTGAGTTGCTCTTGGGTTCTTCTTCCTCGATGAGGCACTTCCCAAGGCGGTAAGGTGGCAGATTTATAATCTTTGATATGCTCCACCATAGGGCCTCTCTCCAAAAGGAGTACTTTTAGCCCTTTCTCTGTCAGCTCTTTTGCAGCCCAGCCTCCACTAATTCCTGACCCAACTACAATTGCGTCATACGCTTCATTTGCCATATTCTGGTATTTGGTTTACGTTACTTATACATCACACACCTGCACGGCATGACCCAGTGCAGCAATTTTATTTTCTCCTTTGGGTATAAATTCATGGGAAACATAGCCATTGAAACCCGAATCTACAATAGCCTGCATGATGGGAGGGTAATTTATTTCCTGGTTTTCATCCAAGTCATTTCTTCCTGGGTTTCCAGCCGTGTGGTAATGCCCGAAGTATTGGTGGTTGTTTCGAATGGTGCGAATGATGTCTCCCTCGTCAATTTGCATGTGGTAAATGTCAAAGAGCAGTTTGAAGTTCTCGCTTGCTATGCGCTTGCACAGCTCAATTCCCCAGGCAGATTTATCGCACATGTAATCCTTGTGATCCACCCGGCTATTGAGCAGTTCCATGGTAAGGATCACCCCGTGCTTTTCTGCTAGGCTGAGGATTTTTTTAATCCCGATTTCACAGTTTTTCAATCCCGTCTCATCGTCCATGCCTCTTCTATTCCCTGAAAAGGCAATCACGTTTTTGTAGCCTGCCTTTTGCACTAGAGGAATCAATTCTAGGTAGTTTTTTTCCAGTTGGGCATGAAAATTAGGTTCGTTGAATCCATCGGCAATGCTAATCTCCGCGCCGTTGCACATGGAGCAATGAATGTCGTATTTTTTGAGGAGGTCCCAGTTGGCAGGACTTATTAGGTCAATGGCACCTACCCCGACTGATTTGATCTGTGCACAGAGTTGTTCAAGGCTTAGGGGCCTCATGGACCAAGCACAGACGCCATGGTTGATATTGCCCTTCAAGGTCAAGCTTGGGTTTTGTTTGAAATCAAGGGAGGCAAGTGATCCTAGGGCAGCACCGCCGAGGATCATTTTTTTAAAGGAATCACGTCTTCCAGGGTTATAGGTCATGGTGGGTCAGCGTTACGTATTGGAGTTAATTTTTTCAGTTTTGAAAAAAGTAATGAAAAGTAACAAAACCAAGGCAGAAATCCCAGCTGGAACAATCCAGATGGATAGCCAATCGTGTACCCCTTCTTTATTTAAGAAGAATTTTGATACCTGGCCCGCCACCCAAAATCCTATCAGCATCCCGATTCCGTAAGTTGCCAAGGTAATTAACCCCTGAGCAGAGGATTTAAACTTTTTACCTGCATGAGCATCGGTATAAATCTGCCCACTCACAAAGAAGAAATCGTAGCAAATGCCATGCAGGAGGATACCTCCTAGGAGCATCCAAGCTTGGCCGTCAGCATCGCCAAAGGCAAACAGCAAGTAGCGCAAAGCCCAAGCAAGCATAGCGACTAGCAGGGTAAATTTTATTCCAAATCGAGAAAAGAAAAAAGGTAAGGCAAGCAAAAACAAAATTTCAGATACTTGTCCTAAAGCCATCTTACCCGTGGAATTTTTTAATGCCAATTCGGTGAGAAAAGGGCTTGCATTTTGGTAGTAGAAAGCTAGGGGAATACAAATGAGTATGGAAGAGATAAAAAAGATGGCATAATTTCTATGGCCTAGCAAGGCCAGGGCATCTAGTCCCAAGGCCTCCTTTAATCGAAAGGGCCTCGATTGCTTGGCAGGAGGTGGAGTACTGGGTAAGGTAAAACTATAAATTCCTAAAAAAATGGAGGCGAAGGAAGCCAATTTCCAGGTGTTTTGTAACAAGCCTCGAGCCAATCCTGCCTCACTGTCCCACGCCAAAGCAGAAATCAAAAAACCTGCAGCTACCCATCCTATAGTGCCCCAGACCCGGACAGCAGAAAATTCTTTTTCAGGTTGATGCATTTGGTGAAAGGAAATGGAATTGACCAAGGCTAGGGTGGGCATAAACAAAATCATATATCCTAAAAGAATGGGAAAGAACTGGTCAAAGGCATGGCTTTCATGGAGTCCATACAGCAAGGCTGCCCCCATGAGGTGTATAGAGCCTAAGATTTTTTGCGCTTGAAAATACCGATCAGCTATCAAGCCTACCAAGAATGGGGCAAGGATAGCTCCCAAGGATTGAGTAGAAAAGGCTAAGGAAATTTCTGGATCCTTGGCGTGAAGGTTGTTGCCAAGAAAAGTGCCCATGGTAACGTACCAGGAACCCCAGACAAAAAACTCCAAAAACATCATAACCGAAAGTCTAATCTTAATCAGGGCAGGCATAGCGGAATGGTTATGGAGAAAAATGTAATTTTTTGAGATTGAAAATTTAATTTTTGGGGTTTTTGCTGTAGTTTACCCTTCTTCTTTGAAAAGAAGAAGCAAAGGCCTCAAAAATTTCGGAAAAAGATTTTTGATAAGCTATATGGAAGGCCATATTTCTTCTTATTTCAAAGAATTTTCCAAAACAAGTACTTGATTTAAAAGCAATAACCCAATTTAGAACCAAGCGTGTAGTACCCATGTCAACGTCAAAAAAATTGAAATTAGGCCTCGTAGGAGGTGGTCCAGGATCTTTTATCGGTGCCATTCACCTCAATGGCGCTTTGATGGATGGATTGTTTGAGTTGGTCTGCGGATCCTTCAGTTCGGATCCAGCCAAATCTGCACAAAAAGGAAAAGAACTTCGTCTTAATCCCTCTCGAGTCTATTCCAGCTACGACGAGATGTTTACCCAAGAAGCTCAGCTTCCTGAAGGGGAGCGAATGGATGTGGTGGCCATCGTAACGCCCAATAATGTGCATTTTGATCCTACCGTCAAAGCACTGAAACATGGGTTTCATGTAGCGCTCGATAAGCCCCTTACCTTAAACAATGAAGAGGCCAAGAAACTCTACCAAGTAGTAAAGCAGTCTGACCGTCGCTTTTTGCTGACCCATACCTATACTGGGTATCCCATGATCAAGCAGGCCAAACAAATGGTCATGGACGGCACCCTAGGAAAAATTCGAAAAGTATATGTGGAGTACCCTCAGGGTTGGCTGTATAAATTGTTAGAAACAGAAAATAACAAGCAAGCGGAATGGAGAACCGATCCTGCACGCAATGGATTGGCGGGATGTATGGGGGACATTGGGACGCATGCCTTCAATATGGTGGAGTATGTCACAGGGCTGAAAGTCACTCAACTTTGTGCGGATTTGTACATCAAAATTCAAGGTAGACCTATAGATGACGATGGGGTAGTCTTGTTGCGTCTCGAAAATGGAGCCTCAGGAGTACTGATGGCCTCTCAGACAGACACGGGATGTGAAAATAACCTCAAAATCCGCGTTTACGGAGAGAAAGGTGGGTTGGAATGGGAGCAAGAATTGAACAATTCCCTGACCGTACGCTTTCCCAATGTCCCTGCCCAAATCTTCCGCGCAGGTACGGGGTACTTGGGATCTTTGGCTCAAGAAAATACCCGAACTCCCGCTGGGCACCCGGAAGGTTACATAGAAGCTTTCGCCAATTTGTATAGAAATTTTGCTCGATGCATTTATGCCGATCGTGAAGGTCAAAAGCCCAAATGGGAGTGGGAGGACTATCCTGGCATTGAAGATGGTATTCGAGGCATGGCCTTTATAGATCATGTCTTGCGAAGCACGGAGTCGGAACAAAAATGGACCCCCTTTGTGGTAGAAAAATAAACTCAGTAAGCAATTAATATCAAAAGAAGATGAAAACAATCAAAGGACCGGGTATCTTTTTGGCACAATTTGCCGGGGACGCTGCCCCTTTCAATAACTTAAAAAATATCTGCCGCTATATGGCGGATCTAGGATACAAGGCTGTGCAAATCCCTTCTTGGGATGCACGAATGATCGATCTGCAAAAGGCTGCCGAAAGCAAAACCTATGCGGAAGAAGTCAAAGGGATTGTAGCCGAGACAGGAATGGAAATTTCCGAATTATCCACGCACTTGCAGGGACAATTGGTAGCGGTGCATCCTGCCTATAATGAACTTTTTGATGGTTTTGCGCCAGCCAACCTCAAGGGAGATCTGAAAGGTAAGTCTGCCTGGGCTACCCAGCAACTCAAGTACGCGGCGAAAGCCTCTGCAAATTTGGGGCTCAATGCACATGCTACCTTTTCTGGGGCCTTGATGTGGCATACCGTCTATCCTTGGCCACAGCGCCCTGCGGGATTGGTGGAGACTGGGTTTACCGAACTAGCCAAGCGATGGATGCCTATTTTGAATGCGTTCGATGAAGTGGGTGTGGATGTTTGCTACGAATTGCACCCGGGGGAGGACTTGCACGATGGCATTACCTTCGAAATGTTCCTCGAGAAAGTGGGGGGCCACAAGCGCGCCAATATTCTCTATGACCCCAGCCACTTTGTGTTGCAGTGCTTGGACTACTTGCAATTCATTGATTTTTACCACGAACGCATCAAGATGTTCCACGTTAAGGATGCAGAGTTTAATCCTACGGGTAAGCAGGGAGTCTATGGCGGATTCCAAGGCTGGGTAGAGCGTGCCGGTCGATTTAGATCTTTAGGTGACGGGCAAGTAGATTTTGCAGGAATATTTAGCAAACTTTCCCAATACAACTATACCGGTTGGGCCATCTTGGAGTGGGAATGCGCCATCAAGCATCCTGAGCAGGGTGCTGCAGAAGGTGCGCCATTTATCGATTCTCACCTTATTCGAGTGACTGAAAAAGCCTTTGATGACTTTGCTGGCACAGGGGCTGATGAATCTTTCAATAGAAGAATTTTAGGAATTTAAGCAATCAAACCAAATACCCATGAAAACTACATTGCGTATCAAATTAGTCGTGCTAGCCCTAGCAGGATTCACTTTTGCTTGCGGAGGAGGAGATAAGACGGCAGAAGGCACACAAGAGGCCAGTGCCACGGAAAGCGCTGCTACTGCGGAGGTATCCCTAGAGGAAAAGTACAAGGACAACCCAATCTACATCAAGGGATTGGAAAAAGTAAAAGCTTCCGATTGTACGGGATGCCATCAGGTGGAGCGCAAAATCATAGGTCCTTCCTATGCAGACGTGGCTGCCAAATATGAAAATACAGAGGAAAATGTGGCCATGCTTGCCCAAAAAGTTATTGCGGGCGGGGTTGGCGTTTGGGGCGAAGTCCCCATGTCTGCACATCCAACCTTAAGCGAAGAGGATGCTAAAGATATGGTTCGCTATATTTTACTTTTAAAGAAATAAGCAATGAAGACGAAATGGATTGCGCTTAGCTTGGGCCTTGGCCTTCTTGCTGCTTTTACTTTTCCAAGGATTGAATCTCTTCCAAAAAATGGAACTGCGGATACTGACAAAGAGGAATGGATTTCTCTTTTTGATGGAAAGACTTTTGCCGGTTGGAAAAAGTACGGAGGTGGAGCCGTTGGCAAAGCCTGGAAAATTGAAAATGGAGAACTTTACCTTGATGCCAGCAACAAAGCAGGCTGGCAAACTGGGGACGGAGGAGATATCGTGACGGTAGAGGAATTTGAAAATTTCCATTTCAAATACGAATGGAAAATTGCTCCTAATGGAAACAGTGGGGTGATCTTCTTGGTGCATGAATCCCCAGAATATCCCTATCCTTGGCAAACAGGACCTGAAATGCAGGTCTTGGACAATGCAGGTCACCCAGATGCTAAAATCATTAGCCACAGGGCGGGAGATTTGTACGACCTGATTGTGAGTAGCCAGGAGACGGTAAAGCCTGCTGGAGAATGGAATCAGGCCGAGATTCGCATCAACAAAGGCAAGTTGGATTTCTTTTTGAATGGAGTGAATATCGTCTCTACTCAGCTCTTTACACCGGAGTGGGAAGCCTTGATAGCAAAAAGTAAGTTCAAAAGTATGCCGGGCTTCGGAAAGTACAAAAAGGGTAAAATTTCCTTACAGGATCATGGAGACGTGGTGTACTACCGGAATTTGATGATTAAGAAGCTGTAAGTTTTACCACGTACGAAGAACCATGTACTAAGTGCCAGGTACAATGAATCAAGATTTTTAAGTAGCTAGTATCAAGTACCAAGTATCAAGATGGAGTAGGAATTTCGTTTCCGATCTTACTTTGTACTTGGTACTTTTTTTTATCTAGGTCACTACTTGGAATCAGCCTGGCTGGGTGAAATAGGAAGAATTGAGATCTTAAATGGTGTTTCTACTTTGTACTTTGAACCTAGTACATCGTACAATTTGCCCTCACAATCGAGTAACTTCGTCCTTCTTGATGTAGGCCACCCGGTCTTTCCACTCGATTTCGTACCAAATGTCTTTGGAAGAAGTAATCGTCACCCGATGGCCAGGCTCTACCAGCTCAATCATTTCCCCACCGGCACTGGGTTTGGTCCGAATCAGACTTGGACTGGAAGTTACTAGCGCGGTAGTTGGACCATCTAAAAAATTGTTGGCTAGAAAAATGATGCCTATCAATAAGAAAGAAGGCCAATAAAACTTGGCTTCGGTGATTTTTTTACCCTTAGACCAAAGTAAAATCAAAGATAAGATTAGAAATAAGGTAAGGGCCCCTACGATGATTTCTTTGAATTCCACCAACAATAAAAAAATCCGCATTCCATCGCTGACTTCGTATCCTATAAGCTCAGCCTGACCGGTAAGGGTTTTTATTTTCGATATGGTTTGGGGGTTTGGACTCAAGTCGTAGTACTTGCTCAAGTACAAGGTAGCATCCTCTCGATTTCCTATCCCTTCGGCAATAAAGGCCATTTTTAACAGCATGGAAGTGGAGTACACCCCTTCTTGGAAGTTGGCCTCATAGATTTCCATGGCCTCCTTGTAGCTTCTTTGGGAAAATAAAGAATCAGCGATCAATAATCTAGGCACATCCGCTTGAGAATGAGCGCTTTGTAGCCATAACCCGAAAAATAGGAAAACTTTTACAAGAAAGATGGAGCTGATTTTTGGCATTTAGAATTCAGAATCATAAATTTGCAGTCCAATTACGGCATTGGGTTTTCAAAAAGCAAATCCCTGTTGTCAAAAATAGAGTATCGATTCCGTAGCTCAGCTGGTAGAGCAATACACTTTTAATGTATGGGTCCTGGGTTCGAATCCCAGCGGGATCACCACCCTAACTTTCATGAAGTTGGGAGAAGTTTCGGGGTGTAGCGTAGCCCGGTATCGCGCCACATTTGGGATGTGGAGGTCGTAGGTTCGAATCCTGCCACCCCGACTTAATATGACTAGGAGTAGTCACTTGGTCCTGTAGCTCAACTGGATAGAGCAACTGCCTTCTAAGCAGTAGGTTTCAGGTTCGAGTCCTGACCGGATCACCATTAAAAGTCCCGTACCTGCGGGATTTTTTTTTATGCCCCTATCCAAGGGCAATCAGCTAGTGTTTTTTCAAAGCGAAATACAGTAGAGATTAACTCCGCTACGCTTGCTAAAATAGTATTGAAATACGAATTGAATTCCCTATTTCCCCGAGCTATCCTACCATAGGCAGGCTCGGGCTATTTCCATTGTATTTCTACCCTATTTCCATCCTATTACTACCAACAAAAAAGCCCCGTATCTCTACGAGGCTTTTGCATTATTTCTTGGCGATGTAGGTCAGCAAGTCGATGACCTTGTTGGAGTAGCCCCACTCGTTGTCGTACCAGGATACCACCTTCACAAAGGTGTTGGATAGCTGAATCCCTGCCTCAGCATCGAAGATGGAAGTACGCGCATCCCCGATAAAGTCGTTAGATACCACCGCGTCTTCGGTGTAGCCAAGCACACCCTTCATGCTGGTCTCAGAAGCTTCTTTCATCTTTGCGCAGATTTCTGCATAGGTAGCTGGCTTCTTCAAGCGTACGGTCAAGTCCACCACAGATACATCTGGAGTAGGCACACGGAAGGCCATACCGGTGAGTTTGCCATTCAATTCTGGGATGACCTTGCCCACGGCCTTGGCAGCACCCGTGGAGGAAGGGATGATATTTTGTCCCGCGCCACGGCCTCCTCTCCAATCTTTGGCAGATGGACCGTCTACCGTCTTTTGTGTAGCGGTAGTCGCATGCACGGTAGTCATCAAGCCTTCTTCAATACCCCAGTTGTCGTTCAATACCTTCGCGATAGGCGCAAGGCAATTGGTGGTACAGGACGCATTGGATACAAAAGTCATGTCAGAAGTGTAAGTATGCTCATTTACCCCCATCACAAACATGGGTGTGTCGTCCTTAGAGGGAGCAGACATGATCACTTTTTTTGCCCCTGCATCGATGTGGCCTTGAGCAGATTCCTTGGTCAAGAAAATACCGGTAGATTCGATTACGTAATCGGCTCCTACCTCAGCCCACTTCAAAGAGGCTGGGTTTTTCTCTGCGGTCACACGGATGGGATTCCCATTGACGATCAAGTTGCCGTCTTTTACCTCCACGGTGCCCTTGAAGATGCCGTGGGTAGAGTCGTATTTCAACATGTAGGCCATGTAGTCCACATCAATCAAATCGTTGATCGCGACTACCTGCACGTCTGCACGCTCTTGGGCCACGCGGAAAGCGAGGCGACCAATTCTTCCGAATCCATTGATACCAATTTTAATCTTGCTCATCTGTACGTATTTTTTATAGGTCTAACTGCTTTTTTCTAATTTTTTCCAAGGAAAGACTAAGCTAAATTCCTTTAATGCAGGCGAATTTATTACAAAATTCGGGTCTACCCAAACCCATTCCCCACCTTTTGGAGTTAACCTGCACCTCTCTGCTTTTCAATCGATTTCGAAATAAAAAAAAGATTGGATTTCTTAGAGAGGAAGCTACCCATGGTTTTCACAGGCTTTCCTTTTTTCTTCTACAAAAAAAACCGGATGAAGACCCGGTTTTATCCTCTATGCCAAAGAAGCTAAGAGTTGCTTGAAGGTGCGGCTAGGTTGCATCGCCTCAGCACACTTCCCAGCATCGGGGCGATAGTATCCTCCTAAATTTATGGCTTTGCCTTGGGAACTGTTGTATTCGTCCACAATCTTGGCTTCTTGTTCGGACAGCGCTTTTGCCAAAGGTGCAAATTTTGCAGCCAGGGCAGTGTCTTTGGTTTGCTTGGCCAATTCTTGGGCCCAATACATGGCCAAATAGAAATGTCCTCCTCGGTTATCTAGCTTCCCAACTACTCGGGCGGGAGATTTATCCTCTTCCAGCCATCGGCCGGTGGCTTGATCTAGTGTTTCTCCCAAGAGAAGCGCAGTGGGGTTGTCAAAGGTTTGTCCCAGGTGCTCCAAGGAGACGGCCAAGGCCAAAAACTCGCCCAAGGAATCCCAACGCAAGTGGCCTTCTTCGGTAAATTGTTCTACGTGCTTGGGGGCAGATCCTCCCGCTCCAGTCTCAAACAATCCACCCCCATTCATCAAGGGGACGATGGAAAGCATTTTGGCGGAAGTGCCTACTTCCAAAATAGGGAAGAGGTCGGTTAGGTAATCCCGAAGTACATTCCCGGTGACAGAAATGGTATCCTTTCCTTCTACGATTCTTTCGCAGGAAAACTGGGTAGCCTCCACTGGGGAAAGGATATAGATCTCCAAGCCTGTAGTATCGTGGTCAAGGAGGTAGCGCTTTACTTTTTTGATCAATTGAGCATCGTGGGCACGCTTTTCGTCCAGCCAAAAAACGGCAGGGGTTTTGGAAAGTCTGGCACGATTCACCGCCAACTTTACCCAGTCTTGAATGGGAGCGTCCTTGGTCTGACACATTCTCCAGATATCGCCTGCTTCCACCTGGTGAGCAAATAATACCTTTCCTTCTTCATCAAGGACCTTTACTGTACCTGAAAATGGGATTTCGAAAGTTTTGTCGTGAGAGCCATATTCCTCCGCCTTTTGAGCCATCAAACCCACATTGGGAACAGACCCCATGGTAGCGGGATTAAATGCTCCATGTTTCTTACAAAAATCCAGGACCACCTGATACACCCCCGCATAGCAACGATCTGGAACGATGGCTTTGGTGTCTTGAAGTACTCCGGCTTTGTTCCACATTTGTCCCGAACTTCGGATCATGGCTGGCATGGAGGCATCGATGATCACGTCGCTAGGTACGTGGAGGTTGGTGATTCCTTTTTCTGAATTGACCATGGCTAATCCGGGTCCCTCTGCATAGCAGGCCTCGATATCTGCTAGTATTTCAGCTTTTTTAGCCTCAGGCAATTTTTCCAAATGAGTCAGCACATCTCCAAAACCGTTATTGACATCCACGCCCAAGGATGCTAGGGTCGCTCCATGTTTGCTAAATACGGGTTCAAAAAATACGCGAACGGCATGTCCGAAGAGAATTGGATCGGACACTTTCATCATGGTCGCTTTGAGATGGAGTGAAAAAAGCACTCCTTGTTGCTTTGCTTCCTCTTTTGCTTTTTTCAAAAAGGCCTTCAGCTGAGACACACTCAAAAAAGAAGCATCTATTACTTCACCTTCTAGGACTTTTAATGCAGATTTAGGTACTTCTATTTTTCCATCTATGCCTTCTAGCTGAATGCTTAGCGTTTTTGCCTTTTCCAAGGTCATGGATTGTTCGCTTCCATAAAAATCCCCTGAACTCATGCTGTCCACATGGCTTTTGGATTGCGAAGACCACTTGCCCATGGAATGAGGATGCTGACGGGCATAATTTTTTACGGCCAGTGGTGCACGACGATCCGAATTGCCTTCACGCAATACGGGGTTTACGGCAGATCCTTTGATTTTGTCGTATTTTGATTTTATGGACTTTTCCTCCTCATTTTTGGGTTCCTCAGGATAGTCAGGTACCGCATAGCCTTGAATCTGTAGTTCCTTGATGGCTGCCTTCAATTGAGGCACGGAAGCCGAAATATTAGGAAGCTTAACAATATTTGCTTCAGGTAGCGTAGCAAGGTGGCCCAGCTCTGAAAGGTCATCGTTGATACGTTGCTTTTCGTTGAGAAACTCTGGAAAATTAGCAAGAATACGGCCTGCAAGAGAAATATCTCTGGTTTCCACCTGAATTCCTGCAGATTTGCTAAAGGCTTGAACGATAGGCAATAGGGAATAGGTAGCGAGGGCAGGGGCCTCATCTGTCAGTGTGTAGAGGATTTTTGGAGTAGTACTCATGGGCAATTCTAAGAATTATTGACATTCCAACGGCAAATTAAGCCTAAAAAAAAGGTAAGGCCGTAAGAATCATGGAATGTAAAATTACAAAAAGGGGATGGGATTTACCTTCCATTTATGGAAATCCCAAGCAAAACTACTTTTTCTCTTGGATGCGAAAATGATCCGCATCTTTCCAAGCCGGGAAAGCTTCCCTGAATTCTTCTAATGGACTCCAAGAGAGGGTAATAATTTCTATGGTCTCCCTTTCTTGAAGGTATAGTAGTTCATTGCCTCTAAAATCTATTGCTGCAGAATGTCCATTGTAGGAAATTTGGTTTCCATCGGTGCCTAGGCGATTTACTCCAAGGACATAGGAAAGATTCTCTATAGCACGGGCTGGAAGAAGCTTGTCCCAAGCCCCAATGCGAGCCGCAGGCCAAGAAGCTACATAGAGGAGTACATCGTAGCCAGCCATTTCATCTTCCCAGCCGTTTCTCGACCAAACTGGGAATCTCAAGTCATAACAGATTTGAGGGCAAATTTTCCATCCCTTCAGGGTAAAAATGGGGAGTTTTTCCCCCATAGAAAATGTAGCATCTTCAGCTGCCATCCGAAACAGGTGCCTTTTGTCGTAATGGGAGGTATAGCCGTCTGGCTGTACCCACAACACGCGATTGTAGTATTTTCCTCGTTCTTCGATGATGGCACTTCCGGTCACTACCGCTTCGGTATGCGCAGCAAGCTGTTTCATCCATTTGTGAATATGCAAATTCATGGGTTCAGCCAAGGTCTTGGCCTCCATGGAAAAGCCTGTTGGAAACATTTCTGGCAATACAATAAGGTCGCAAGCCTGTTTGAGAGACCAAAGTTTTTCTTCTAGCATGGCCAGGTTGGCCGTTTTGTCCTGCCACTTGAGGTCTGTCTGGACCAAAGCTACTCGTAGGTCTGAGTGATTCCCCATCATTTTAAAGGATAAATCATGCGGTAATCTGTTGCTACTTTTCCCTTACTGATGTCGATCAGTTTGGACTGAATCATTCGCTTTTTAAGGCCTTTGAGGTAGTCGATAAATAAAATTCCCTCCAAGTGATCGTACTCATGCTGTATCACCCGTGCAGTCAACCCTGAAAATTCTTCCTCTTTTAGGTTCCAATTCTCGTCGTAGTACTCCAAGGTTAACTTTTCTGGACGTATGATTTCTGCTCTTAGCTCAGGTATGCTCAAGCACCCTTCTTCAAACCCAAAGGCGTCCCCATATTCGTCAAGCAAGATGGGATTGATAAAAGCCCTTCGGATTCCTATTTCCGTATCCTTCTCGTCAAGCATCAAGGTACTGTCGATGACAAATAGGCGAATCCCCTGATTGATTTGGGGTGCAGCTAGGCCTACCCCATTGGCATGATCCATGGTAGCATACATGTCTTGCAACAGTTGGGATACGTCGCTTCCCTCCTGAAGTTCTTCTGCCTCCTTTTTCAAGATGGGGTTTCCGTAAGCTACGATGGGGTAGATCATTGGCTTTCTAAATAGGATTGTAGAATAATTGCAGCAGACACCTTGTCAAGGTTTCCTGCTCTTTCCATGCGATCTTTTTTCTTTGTTCCCATGGAAATCAGGGTTTGCATGGCCATTTTTGAGGTTAGGCGTTCGTCGATAAGCACAACTTTTTTAGAGGGAAATGCTTCCTCGAGTTTGCTTTTTAGCTCCAGCACCAAAGGCGTCATTTCGTTGGCTTGCCCATTCAGTCGAGTTGGGTAGCCCAACACCAACGCTTCTACCTCTTCTTTGGCACAATAGGTCTGAAGGTAGTTCATCAGCTGGGCTGTTTCGATGGTTTCTAAAGGATTGCAGGTAATCTGCAGTGGATCAGTAACCGCAATACCCGTTCGTTTGGTTCCCAGATCAATCGCAAGAATTCTGGGCATCAGTTGGTCTGAATTTGTTTATGTATTTTACGAAGTGCTTCTTTTTCCAATTCCACGGCTTTAGGAAATAGCAATTCGTCCTCTATTTTGGCATGGATGGCCAATTCTTTTTCAAAGGATTGAAGTTCATGGTACAGGACCTTCATGGTAAGAGGGGCATGTTCTTCAAGGGAATAATCTTGAGTCAGCTTTCGAATGCCTAGCATTTCATCGTCATGAATTTCGTGGTGGTCGGCCAGGTACTGAATAGGATCTTTTTCCAAAATGATTAAGGCATCCTGGGTGCTAAATTCTCCTGCTTCAATGTCTTGCAACAATTCAATGCGCTTAAATAATCTACTTTCTTCCTCGTGTATGTGATGTATGAAATCTTCTACAAAAAGGGGAAACATCATCCTAAGGTCAGCCTGTAAAGCCTCATATCCCGGCTCTGGACCAATTCCTGAAATAAGGTTGGATAGAAATGGCAATTCTTGTCGAACGAAGTAGTAATGCTTTTTTTTGAGATAGGCGACCAGCAGCTCAATGGGATTGAGGTAAAGTTCCTCTAAAGAAGGCTCTTGTTGCTTTGCCCAGCTTTCCACTTGAGCGATGAGTTGCCGCGGATTTACCTTATGTTTTTGACAAACTTTTTCTAGGGAGTCGCCTGGATATTGGTAGAAGCTGATGCCGAAATAGTGAAGTACGGCAGCAAACACGTAATTTTCTGTAACCAATTCCCCTACCGAAGATTTTTCGTACATTTTACTTGTTTGCATAAGACAAAAATAATTTTTTTTGAACTAATAAAGGGAAATTTATGTCATCTTTATAGTAAGCCTTCTTCAAAAAATGGAGGATTTGTTTTTAAAATGCCGTATTTTTCGATCTTATATTATTCTTATTGCCTAATTAGAAAAAGTAACTGTAAAATCTCGTGAGTACACCAAAAAATACTACCTCTCAAATTCGACTCCCTCTTTTATTGGCCATAGCCATTTCAGCTGGAATTTGGATTGGCGCCACCTTTGCAGAACCCCAAGGAAGCCAAAATGACCTCAGGGCAGCCTTGTATAAACTGCAAGAAATCATGACCTACATCAACCGAGACTATGTAGATAGTGTCGATACCAATGAATTGGTGGAATTTGGTATCATGAAAATGCTGGAAAAACTGGATCCACACTCAAGCTATATACCTGCTCGAGATGCATCGCTCGCGCAGTCGCAGTTGGAAGGAGAATTTGATGGTATAGGGGTGGAGTTTGGCATCATTCGAGACACTATTTATGTAGTGGCTCCTCTCACGGGCGGGCCTTCCGAAGCCTTAGGTATCCAATCTGGAGATCAGATCATTAAGGTGGATGGAAAAAATGTGGCAGGAATAGGCATTACCAATAGAGATGTGTTCGACTACTTGAGGGGCCCTAGAGGATCTAAAGTGGTGGTGGATATCAAAAGGAAAAATAATCCTCAACTACTCACCTACGAAATCACACGAGATAAAATTCCACAATACAGCATCAATGCCTCCTACATGGTTTCTTCGGAGGTGGGCTACATCAAAGTCACTCGCTTTGCAGCTACCACTTACGATGAATTTAGAAAATCCATTTCGGAGTTGCAGGCGAAGGGAATGAAAAAGCTTATCCTGGATTTACAAGGGAACCCCGGAGGATACATGGGGGCTGCGATTTACATGGCGGATGAATTACTTGGGGGAAGAGATCTTATTGTCTCCCAAGAAGGGAAGGTGAGCCAATACAGTCAAAAGGCCTATGCTTCTAAGCCAGGATTGTTTGAACAAGGCTCCGTGATCGTCTTGATCAACGAGGGTTCTGCCTCCGCCTCAGAGATTTTGGCTGGTGCTATCCAAGACAACGATAGGGGACTGATCGTAGGAAGAAGGTCATTCGGTAAGGGCTTGGTGCAGATGCCTATTGATCTCTCGGATGGGGCAGAGTTAAGATTAACCATTGCCCGGTATTTTACTCCCTCGGGAAGATCCATACAAAAACCCTACGACAGCGATTACGAAGCCTACGAAAGGGATTGGTTGAATAGGTACGAGCATGGAGAGTTTTTCTCCGCAGATAGTATCAAATTTAACGATAGCTTGAAATTTGAGACGAAAAAGGGGAGGACCGTCTATGGAGGGGGAGGCATCATGCCAGATTATTTTGTGCCTTTGGATACCACCATGAATAGTGCCTATGTCAATAAGCTATTCTCCACGGACTCTTCAAGGGAATTCATCTTGGATTATGCCAACAAAAATAAGGGCAACTTCACTAAGGTGTCCTTGGACGAGTACTACCGTAATTTCAAGGTTTCAGATGCTATGCTACAGGAGCTGATCGCCTACGGCAAAAAAAATCAGGTGGAATTTGATGCCAAGGATTATGCCAAATCTAAAGAGTATTTACGTATTTTAATCAAAGCCCATTTGGGTCGGCAATTGTACGATGACAATGCCTTTTACAAGGTGATCAATGACATCAATGAGGTTTACCAACAGGCAATCAACCTCTTTGGAGAGGCGGACAAAATCAACCTTTGAGGTCTTTCAGACCTCGAAGGTTTTGGATCAATTTAACACCAGCCATTGAGGTCTTTCAGACCTCGAAGGTTTTTTTCCAAATTACACAAGAATTTCACGCTGATCTATTGGGTTAAATCAGCGTTTTTTTTGATCAGCGTAAAATAAAAGGTTTCGAAATCAAAGGATAGCATTTAATCCTTCGAGGTTTAGAAAAAACATCAAAGGATTTACTTTACCACAATCAATTCGGAGGTAGGTACTCTAAATCGCTCCCCATAAATGCCTTCGGGAAGCCCTTTTCCGCAGGCGATGATCATCGCAATTTCAGATTCTGCAGGGAGATGGAGTAGTTTTTTGACCCGCTTGGAATCAAAGCCCTCCATGGGGCAGGTATCGTAGCCAGCGGCCTTCATCCCCAGCATAAAGGTCATGCAGGCAAGGGAGGCACTCTTGTGTACCGAGATGCGCACGGAAGTTTCACTCACCTCCCGAACCATGGGTTTGCTAAAGCCTTGGGTAAGGGCAATTAACTTTTTCACCAAAGACCATCCCGGAAATTTGTTGTAGAGCATGGGCACCAACTTGCCGTAATAGCGGAGGGCCAGCTTTACTTTTTTATCGCCCTCACCGGAGGCCGAAGCGGAGATAAAGTCAAAGTTGGCTTTGGCATGGGCTTTCCAGCGGTCTCTACGAGTCAGGACTACTACCAGTTCCCGAGCAGAGGTGGCTGCTTTTTGCCCCATGCAAAGTTGAGCCAAGCGATCTTTCAGGGTAGAGTACTCCGGCACACGTACAAACTGATATAATTGTAGGTTCGAACTGTTGGGCGAAAGAATAGCTGCCTCCAAGCATTTTTGAACGATGGTGCCGTCAAAATTGTCTGTTTGATCGAATACGCGCACAGACCTGCGCAGCTGTACCGCTTCAAAAAAATTCATTTCCTGGCTCATTAGAGAAAAGGTTAGGTTTAAAGGTAAAGATCGGAAAATTTATAAACTTCCATCTAAGGAGCTGCTTGGAAAGCATCTCAGCGCTTCATTACCTCCTTAAAAAACTCCCAAGAGTACAGGTGTATGTCTATGTCATTGGGATAATCGTGCCCCCCTCCCAAAACTTTCAATAAAGTCACTTCCTTCTCTCTGCCAGAATAGCTGTATTTTTCTATGATTTTCCCATCCTTCGGATCAGTGTCTGGGAGGGTTTCTCTACTGGGTGCTTGGGTATAGCCTGCGAGTCCTGCCCAATAGGACAAACTTGTTTCGGTTGCAACTACCTTTCCAAAACTACCCGTATTCAAGATGACCTCTCCGCCTTCATAGGGATTGATTTTATCCAAGGTCCCATTGGTAATGAGCATATGCATAGGTTTTCCTTGGGGGATGCAATCCATATTGCTTGCATCGGGAAGGTTGGCGATGATGACTGAAATGGCCATAAAGGTATCTGGTAGGGTCATGGCCAATTTATAGGCCATGTGTCCTCCTCCAGAAGTTCCAATCACCATCACTTGGGTTCTGTCGACTTGGTAATGATGTTCAAAATAGGCAATCATTTCCAAGAAAAATGTTTGTTCATCGATATCCAAAAGATTGGCAGCTGCTGGGGAGGCCTTTCTACATTCGTTCCAATAATTTTGATAGCCCGTGGGAAAGACGGCAATAAAATTTTCTTGGGTAGAGGCCTCTAGAAGGAGAGGAACTCGTTCCATCATCTGAGATCCATTACCTCCGGATCCATGAAGGACAAATACCAAAGATTTATTTTCTTCTTTGGAAGGGGGGATTTGGAAAGTAAATTTTCTAAAAATCCCATCGATGGACAAAGAGTCGGTGATCACCTGCCCTTGCCCATAGCTGTAGGAAAGGGAGAAAAACACCATACAAAAGAAGAGCGACTGTTTCATGAGAGCCAATTTTCTAGAAGTATAGCGAAAAAAAAATGAACCTATCCAGGGGATGGACTCAGCTTTCGATAGGAGCTCGGCCAGACGAAGCCTAGGACTAACTGGGAGTGAGTACATATTCAGTCCACCGGATCTGGCTTTAACACGAGGTGTTCGGCGCTGTGTTTTTTTATTTTTTTCTTCGAAAAATAGGCGGGAAAATAGCGATCCTCGGCCCAGTCTTC
>Ga0194115_10001771_pt1 | contig 26807 bp, 28 predicted proteins | sample TA2MahsurfametaG_3_FD_148656 | JGI IMG/M metagenome (GOLD analysis project Ga0194115, IMG submission 148656) | Freshwater microbial communities from Lake Tanganyika, Tanzania - TA2015002 Mahale S4 surface | ecosystem: Environmental > Aquatic > Freshwater > Lake | place: Tanzania: Lake... | reverse complement strand
AAGCAAAAGCGCAGACCTAGTTGAAGCCGTGTACCGAGCAGCCAAGGATGCTGCATTGGTGCAACCGCGTGTCAAAGTCCACGCACCCAAGCCCGCGAAATCAAAGAAAGCGGAGGTGGCACTCGTGCATCTCACCGACTGGCAGGCGGGCAAGGTGTCGGTGTCGTACAACCTTCAAGTACTACGCAAGCGCATGGAGCAGATGTGCGACAAGGTGATGGCGTTGACCGAGATACAGCGCGCCCATCATCCGGTCAACGACTGTGTGCTGGTGTTGGGTGGAGATATGGTCGAGGGATTGACGGTATTTCCGGGACAGGTGTACGAAATCGAAGCACACCTGTTCGAACAGATGTTCACCGTTGCCAACATCATCGAGTCGGTGGTCCACCGGTTGTCAGCCAACTTCACCCATCTGCAGGTGGTGTGCGAGTACGGCAACCACGGGCGCATCGGTCGCAAGGGCGACATGCCGGGGGCAGACAACGTGGACCGCATGGCGTACCAGATTGCCTCAGAGCGCTGCAACCACCTGAAGCATGTGACGTGGCAGCAGTCAGCAGACTGGTACCAGATTGCCACCATTGGTGCCTACAAGCTCCTGGTTGTGCACGGAGACGAAATACCAAGCTTTGGGGGCCAGACTCCGGCATACTCAATCCTGCGCAAGTGCAACGCATGGGCTACCTTCATGGACTTTGACGATGCCATCATGGGTCATTTCCATACCCCGATCAATTTGACCATGGCCAATGGTGGCCGCATTTGGGTGACGGGTAGTCCCGAATCAGACAACCAATATGCCAAGAGTTTCGTGGCGGCGGTCGGAAAACCCTCACAAAGACTGATGTTCGTAGACCCCGTAAAGGGCAGGGTAACCTGCGAGTATGTTTGCTGGCTCGATTAGCGCCTGCCCTTGGGCGTTGGTGGCGGTCCATTGGATTGACGCCTTTGATTCAGAGAACGGCTGGATACACACCAAGACCTATAAAGCCAAGCCGCAGCATGTTGTTTCGGTGGGCTGGCTGTGGCCCGACTTGCTTGAAGGCTACGTCTCGGTGACCTGTTCGTACTGCCCCGACGAGGAGCCGGAGATGGACACAGTGGGCATGGTTACCCACATTCCGGTTGGCATGGTTCAGCGAATCGTCATTCTTTCCGAACCCGAGTGGGTTGCAAACGCGACACCGACCCCGTAGGATGTCAACAACGAGCGATAGGAGGCTCAGTGAAAATCAGCAAAATCAGCAAACCGACGCACGGCTCAGCCGAATGGCTCGCAGTTAGATGGCGTGACGAAAACGGTCTCGCCCGAATCTCGGCCAGCGTCGCCGCCGCGGTTCACGGCACACATCCATACATGACGACGGCCGACTTGGTCACCGAACTCATCGCCGCCGAACCGCCGCAACCCAAAGACCCCAACTCCGCGATGTTTCGAGGCACCGTACTTGAAGGACCAATCCGTGAATGGTCGGCACAAATCCTCGGCTACGGCTTGCACGAGCCACAGGAGATGTACGCCTATGAAGAGGATGGTGTGCGCCTGATTGCGACCATTGACGCAATGAACGCCGATGGTGTGGTGCACGAAATCAAGACGCGCAAAAAGCGTTGGGACGGCAAGATGCCCGACATGTGGCTTTGGCAGGGCGTACAGCAGGCGATATGCACGGGTACCGACAGGGTCATTTGGTGCATCCTTGACGGCGACTTGGACCTCAAGTTTCACACACAGGAAGTTACCTCGGATGAAAAGCGCATACACATTGAGGCATGTCGCAGGTTCTTGTCCTACGTAGACATGGGCATGTATCCGGATGATGTCATTCCGTCCTACGACAACATCAAGGAACTGCACAAGGAGTCACAGGGCACGACGGCACAACTGCCCACCGAGGCCAACCAACTTGTTGCCATGCTTCAAAAAACAAACCAACTCATCAAGACAATGACTGATTCGGCTGCCCAAATACAAGCCGACCTGTGCAGAATGATGGGAGAGTCTCAGTACGCCGTCATTGACGGCATACTGGTAGCAACATGGAAACCAGTAACCCGTAACTCGTTCGACCAAAAAGCGTTCGAGAAGGACCATCCGGCACTCCATGCCAAGTACAAGAAAGCAACCACATACCGGCAATTCAAAATCAGCAAACAAGGAGAAGAGGAATGAGATTCAATTTGGACAACTATGAGACAGTTGAGCAGAGACTAGCCAAGTTCTGGGAAGAGTACCCCAACGGACAAGTCTTCACCTCAATCCACCATTACGACGACAACCGTGTCGTGTTCAAGGCTGAGGTCTACCGAGACATCGCAGACCCACGCCCAGTAGCGACAGGGTTCGCAGAGGAAGTGCGTGACGCATCACCAGTGAACCGCACATCCCATGTGGAGAACGCAGAGACGAGTGCCATTGGCCGGGCGTTGGCCAACTGGAAGTACGCCTCCAAATCCCAGCCACGCCCGTCGCGTCAGGAGATGGAGAAGGTTCAGCGCATGACCGAGGCATCAGCGCCACGCAATGACGCAGACCTTGTCACCAGGTTCCGTGAGGCGTGCGCCAAGGCAGGACTTGACCCGCAGGACGTAGCCAAAGAAGCAGACGTGGACCTAAACAATCTCACCGATTCTTCCATGCCGAAGTTGCGTGACGCATTCAAGAAGATGCAAAGCAAACCGGCAGAACCCGTGAAGAACGAGGCGTTCGTTCAGCAGATTCAGTCAGTGTTCCCCACGGCCACCGAAAAGGAGCCAGAGATAAAGGACCCGGATGCCAAAGCAACCAACCCACAGATAGGCAAACTGCGGGCAATGCTTATGGCAAACGGCATTGGTGAGCGACCGAAGCAGACCGAAACGATTTCCGAAATCATCCACCGTCCCATCGCCAAATTGGATATGCTGACCAAGGGTGAAGCAAACAAAGCAATCAAAGTTCTTGAAGCACGTGCCACCCGTGAGTCATGACGACGAACGCAAGGGCTATTGCCAGGGAAACTATGACAAGTGCACACATGAAACGTGCCCTCTGTTTGGTACTTTGGGAAGACCCGACAAACGTGGCGTACGCCGCGTCAGAGGGTGTGCCGACCCTGCCGCTAGAGGTCGCCGCAATCGAACCAAAGGCGACTCGAAGGCTCGTCGTGCCCGTAAGAAACTGGGGTTGGGCGGTCATCTTACCCGTCACGAGGAGAACTGGGGCGGTCGCTTTCTTTGCGAAATCAAAGCAGGTGCGCAAGTCGGTCCGATTGCTACCCGTTTCCAAGCCGCTAAAGCCCAGTCTTATGCGGCGAAGGCAGTGGGCGACATTCGCCCGTTCGTGATGGTTGCAATGCCAGACGGAACCAGCAAAGGAATCGTGCTCATGGACCTGGAAGAGTTCAGTGAGATAGTGTTGTTGTTAGAACAGACGGCAAGATAAAGGGTCCCTTCCTCCTGAGGGCTTGCCGCCCCGGCCGGCTGGTTGCTGGTATCTCCGCCGGCCGGGAAAAACCCCCACTACACAAACAAGGAGCAACATGGAATACCTAGCAAGAGTTTTGGGGGCCGCCTCAATCACGCTGCTGGCGCTTGGCATAACTAAAGCACCGCAAGCAACGGCCCCAACTATTACTTCGACCACGGTTGTAGTTTCCTCAACCACAGTCGAACCAACTCCCACCACGACTGCCAACGGCGCAATGGTTCCGCCCGCAGCCCGGTGTGGTCAGTGGTGGGGGTTGGCATTGGATTTGGGTTGGCATGCCGACAGCATGCCAACCCTTGACTATCTGATGTGGCGCGAGTCCCGGTGCGACCCGACGCAACACAACACGACCCTTAACAAAGACGGCTCGACTGATATCGGGTTGACCCAAATCAACGACAGGTCATGGTGCCTGCCCACACGCTGGTATCCGAACGGATACTTGCAAACAATCGGCGTACTCACTAAAGTTGGCTGTGACGAATTGTTCGACCCGGCAATAAACTTGGAAGCAGCCAAAGCAATCCATGACTATTCGAAAAAACACAATGGAAACGGCTTCCAGCCGTGGGGGATATAACTACATGCAATTGTTGAGCGAATGGGAACTTGTCGACAAAGACGACAGGTTCCGTGAGAACGCCGCATGCAAAGGCGCACCATACGAAACGTTCTTCCCAGACACAGCAGCCAACCGCGTCTACAAAGAAGCCCAAGCCATCTGCGCAAAATGCACAGTCTACAAGGACTGTCTGCGTTACGCAATAAACAACGGCATCGATTTCGGTGTGTGGGGTGGGTTGTCACCAAAGCAGCGTCGGCGTTCCGCTGCACAGATTCTTGCGTCGCTGGAGAAAAAGAAATGAGCGACGCCCAAGTGTTCCAAGCGTGGTTAAACGAACTACAGATTGTGGTTGATACGCTACGCGAGGACAAGAAAGACCTTCAGGCTCGGGTAACCGAACTGGAGAAACAAATAGCCATGTACAAATCCATGGTGGAACGACTACAACTGGCTGTCAGCCAGGGGAGTGATAACTGGATATGAGCGACACATTGAACACGTGGTACAAGTTGAGGGACGGCACGTGGGGGGCTAAGTTGCGGACAACCGCAACCGAAGGTGACTCCGTCATGCTGACCAACAAGAAAGGCGAAGAGACTCAAGTTTGGCTGGTCAAGAAGATTGCCCAGTTCCCAGACGCAAGCCTCTGGTCATGCACGTCAGAGGAACCAGAACAGGTTGCTGAAGAAATCGGTGAAGAACCCTTCTAACCGTGAGCAACTATCTAAACGTCAACATCCCGACGTTCTACGCAGGACTCGACTCGGCGTTCCTGTACGACCGTGACCCGTCACCAACCAACAAGCAGGTGCCGGTGGAGGTGTTCGCATACACGTCGATACCGCAACGCTGCGGCATGTTTTCGGTGATGACCGAGTACGGCTCGCAGCACGCCCGCGTACCAATCCATTACCTGTGGTCGCTGAACAACGAATGCGAATACACCGCCTACCCGCTCGACTGGATACAATTATGGGATTCGGTGTCCTACTACGCATCCGTCACTATCTACGAATACTGCAAGAACCGTAGCGCGATGATTTGGTTGAAGGATCACACGCAACACAAAGCCAAGTACTTGTTCACCATCGACTGGTGCCTTGGCCCGCAGTACTCGAACGGGTACGGCGAGTACGCGGCTGGTCACAAATGCGGGCACGTGTTCGAAGGTGAAGGCGGACAGTTCTTTATCCAACCGAACAACCGCATCCTGTGGATGGACGGCGGCTCATGGATAACGATGAAGCTTGAGAAACCCGACTGGAAAATCTTTAGCCAAGAGTTCTCGTGCGAAAGCACCGGCTCACGATGGGTGAGCGCGAGCGACGAGGAGTTGTATTTCTACACGTTCAAGGAACGCGAATGACGCATGGAGCTCGTCATCCCTGGTTTGGATTATCCGACTGGTCCTTACGGTCGGATGCCAGACGGCAGTTACAGGACTTGCCACCATTGCGGTACGGTGGAACGCGCACTCAAAAAGTGGGAAACTTCCGAGATTGCGGGGTGCGAGTGCGCGTGCCACCTGTACCATGAAGGCAAGTTGACAAGTCAACAGAAAAACTGGCGAAGGAAAAAATCCGGTGCGAAACCAGGCAGTTAGATGCAAGAAATGTAAGACGTTAATCGTCCACGACAGACGAAACATTGTTGGTTGTGGCTGCGACCCGGACGCACCAACATGGGTGTACATTGAAACAAACGGCAAGGTGCGAGGGTTCTCGCAGGCCGAGTGGGAAATGGTCGACCTGTGAAAGAGAAGTGGACCTGCCCCAACTGCAACAACCAAGTCGTAGTACACGTGCGCCTATCGGAACCACCGGTGTGCCACAATAAGAACTCGCACACATCGAAGCAATACCAAATGAAAAAAGAATCAGATGGCCACACCAACGATTGAGATACCGGACTTCAGCGATGAAGAGAAACGAATCGCAGAAGAAGTTCTAACCGAACTTGTAGTGCTGGCCATGCAGGTACGTCCGGCTTTGCGTGACTACATCGGGAACCTGTGCGACGGAATCGCTTACGTGTTGGACGATGACGCGGTTGCTCGAAGCAAACAATACGCCCTCCTGCGCATCAAACAGTTGGGGTTGGAAGAGTAGCGCTACCGTTTTCGCTACCGCTACCGCTACCGAACGCACGCGAAGTACCGGAAATCGGGGCGAACATGCGTTCGCTTGACGGCGAGTTCGGGGTCGGGTACTCTCGCAGGGTCGCTCGCTGACCAGCAAGCGACATCAACCAACAGGAGAAACCATGACCAAGAAACCAGTATCATTCAGAATTGCCCTGTCGCAAACGGCAAAGCCCAAACGGCGAGGCAGACCAAGCAAGTTGGACAAAGTGTGTGAGCACCTTGCGCCAATCGGAGAGTGGGAATTGTTCCGAGCGTCTCTCGTAGACACTCAGATACCAGTTCGCGCAATCCACGAAGCCCTTGCCCTATCGGGCATCAAGGTGTCATTCTGTACCGTTCAGGCATGGCGCAAGGACTACATCGCCATGAACAAAGTCATCTGGGCAGAGGTCGACCGTGACATGGCGCTTGAGGAGTTGGACAAACTCAAGGAGCGCAAGTAGCCATGACCCCTTCTGACGACGCACTTCTCTCTGAACTTGAGGGAATACTCAGTGAGGCAGAAGCCAAGGTGACATCTGAACGAGCCGAGAGCATCAACAAGGAGTTCCAAGAAATAGAAGCCTCCATGTGGCAGGAACTTGGCGCAGTCCACGATGTACATCAAGTGTATTCCGTACGCGTAGTTCCAGATGATGAACAAGACCAAGCCATGAGCGACATTGACTCAGGTGCTGCCACAGTAATCAAGGGTGATGGAAGCATAGATGGGGCTAGCGCAGACACGCTTGTCCGTCTAAACCTTGTGGCTGAGACAGGTCACATCTATGATGCGCTTGAGAACAAGTTGCTTGCGCTACACCTAGCCAAGGACACAAACACCATCGGTGTACTCCTTCGCATTGGGGGCAAAGCAACATGGGTCAACGGAGAGCCAGCCAATGACCATGACCCCAAAGAACCACAAGATGTCGTTGTGACAACGATGCTCATGAGTGACCATGTGTATGTGGCTACTCGCTTCTTGTCCAAGCCAGATGAGGTTCACTTCCAAACAATCCACGCAGAGGACTACAAGGGCGACCACCAGTTGGTCAATGCCCTAATCGCCTTCTATGTGGGCGCTAAAGCAATCTACGAGGCTAATCCAGAAGTGGCAGAAGCCTTGTACAAAGACCTCTCTCGTAAGCACGAGGAGGAAACCAGCAACAACAACCAGCAGTCCAAGGAGGACAACGCACAATGAATACCGAACAGCAAGACACATTCCTCACAGCATGGCAACGAGCAGAGTTCGCTATGGAACACTCCAACAGAGTGCTTCTGTACGGACTTCCCGGAACAGGCAAGACCTACTTCGGTCTCACCCATGCCCTCAACGGAAAGCCCTCGTACAGGCTCGCTTGTACCGAGGAGATGACAGAAGCCGACTTGATTGGCTTCTGGAGGCGCAAGCAAGACGGCACACTCGGCTGGTACGAGGGTGTTGGCATCAAGGCATGGCGTGAAGGCGCAAGACTCGTGGTAGACGAGGTCAATCGCATCAACGGTGATGTCGAGAGCAAACTGATGATGCTTCTGGACACCGAAGCGTCAGCCTCATGGCAGAACCCTGACACAAGCGAGGTGGTCAAGCCACACAGCACCTTCAGCGTCGTGGCAACCATGAACGGACAACCAGAGGACCTAGCACCAGCAGTGCTTGACCGAATGATTGTTCGTTGCCCCGTCAATGAACCAAACCCTAAAGCCATAGCAGCACTGCCAGAGTACTTGCGCAACCTCGCAACCACCTTTACGGCAGAGCACGCAGAATACCGATACTCGTTGCGCTCTTTCGTAGAGTTCCACAACATGTACCAGCGTTCCAAGAACATGGCTTTCACGGCACAAGTGGTGTTCCCAGAGGTGGCAGAGTCCATCTTGGACTCACTCGCCATTGTCGCATCTGAGGCAAGCAACCATGCCTAACCCCAAGTACGGCAGGGCGCAGTTCGCCCCAGAGGCTCTGGAGGTGCGCAAGAAAGCCAAGCACAATCGCTTTGAGTCAATGGGTGCTATGCCCACGACTCTTGACGGTGTTTCGGTGGTCTTGTCAGACTCAGAGAAACCTCACATCTACTCTGCCCCAGAAGCAGAAGGACCAGAGTTCAGGCGACTTCGTCGCTTCGGCTTGCTTCTCTCACGCTACGGACTTGTTGACAAGAACAAGTTCGCACGCAACAGGGACATACCGTTGGACATTGTCACATGCGCAGAACGACTAGTGGCAACCACTGGCTACAAGGACATCTACGGTGGCGACCCCACCGTAGGCACAACCAACCTTGCGCCATTGGCAGCCATGCTCAGTCAGCCCAAATGCCCACCATCAACGATTGCCCATGCGCTTTCGTATGTAGGCACAGGCGCTTACAAGCAACTACTGGACATGGTCACCAACCCAGATGTACAGAAAGACTTGGCAGACATGGAATACGGGTACAACGATTTCATCTCCCATGTTTCCACGTCCATCAGAATGTACATCAACAAGAAGGGCGCAGGCAGCACTCGCTACACCAACAGAGAGTACGAGCACTTGTGCCGAACCCTAATGAGGGGGGTTGACTCCGTACAAGCCAAAGCCAACCAGCGTGAGCAAGAGGAAGCCATGCGAGAAGCGCACAAGAAGCGCAAACAGCGTGGCAAGGACAGACTCAAACGCCATACACCAAACCAACTAGAGGGCAAGCGCACACCACAACGAGGCGACAAACCAGCCTTGAGGCAGATTGTGCCAACGCTAGACGGCTGGTGCGTAGCACTACTTGAGAAGCTGCCACTAACGCTTCCCCACACAGGGCGCAAAGGCAGGAAACTGATACCAGTGCCATACGGCAAGAGCATCAGGTTCATCGCCAGAGAGGACACCGACCCAGAACAGAGGGTGTTCTCACGCAAGACCCGAAGCACAGGTGGCGTAGTCATAGTCGACTGCTCAGGCTCAATGTCGTTTGACAGAGACGACCTTGACCGAATAATGGCAGCAACGGCAGGCGCAACAGTGCTCTGCTACTCCTCAGGCAACAGAGCAGATGAGCCCAACATGTGGCTCGTAGCACAGAACGGCAGACGCACAAGCACCTTGCCCTACTTCCCCGGCAACAACGGAGTAGATGGGCCAGCATTGGAGTATGGCTTATCGCTACGACGGCACAACGAGCCCGTCGTATGGATAAGCGACACCAGAGTCACAGGCAAGAACGACAACGCCAGCAACTACCTGCGAGATTGGTGCTTGGAGTTCTGCGACAGGCACGACATCTACATCACACCCAACTCCTACGAAGCAGCAACACTGCTACGCAGAATACAGATGGGCAAACGACCAAGGCTCAAAGCCCTAAGCCAATGGCAAGACGATACCGACAGGGGGTTCACCAACTATGTCCAATGACAACAAAGACCTGATGGCAGAAGTCCAAAGCATCGTAGATGCTGCTGCTACAGACATCAGGAAAGCAAGAGAAGCCGAGATGAAACAAGTACTCGGCACACTCGTCAAAGAGTCAAGGAAGGAGAACCTACTCCCTTCAGGGCAGCAAGTGATGATGTACCTCATAGGACAAACACCCATAGACACAGTCGACCCAGACAAAGCAGTCAGGACACAAGAGACCAAGGGCAAGACCATAGAGCAACTAAAGGCAGAGGGCTACACGGGTGGCAATGTCACCAGACCCTTCACCTTTGACACCTATGACGAATGCCTACACAACCTCAACAGTCCTGTATCAGCCATCTTGGCAGACTGGTCACAGAAACAACGAGCATGGGCATCAGTCACCTGCTACAAAGAACAAGGCACAACCACCTACATCATGGTCGCAAGCAAATGCGTCACCATACACAAGGTGCTACCCACAGGCGACAGCCTCACCTCGTTCTTCGACCCAAGCACAAGCGACTCAGAGCAGATAGAAAGCACCCTTTACACAGAGGGCAAGCGCATAGTCGGCTCACAGTATCGCTTTACAACAGGACCTCAAGAGATGCGCAAAGAGTACCCAGACACCTACAAAGTAATGTTGTCACAAGCACTCAAAGCCATGGGAGAGGAAACAGATGAGGATAATCAACAATGACCCAAGCCTCACATTTATTGGCGCTCTTATTGTTCTCCAAGACACAGCAGCCAGAGCCTCTGGCGCAGGTCTCTACTTGCGAGCAGCAATAGCAGCACTAGTAATCGCAGGGCTTCTATACGCAAGACACTCAGCCAAATAGCATTAGGAGACTACGGGTAGGCAGCAATAGTGCGTCAAACCTCCTCTGACCTGCCCGTAGTCTCTTGTTATCTGCCATAAACTGCGTTGCGCTACCGATGTCGGTGGCGAATACGCACATGCGCGAGGGGCTGGGCGAACGGCTGTTCGCTTGACGGCTGGCAAGGCTTGCTGTACGCTGGGCTGGTCGTCGGGAAACTCCCTACGGCAAGCATCTAGGAGGGTGCTCATCATGAATAAGCAAGACCAAGTGACTATGGCAGCCATTGAGGCTGCTAGTCAGCAATTGCTGAAGGGTACATGGACTAGTCCTGATACTTCAGCCAAGAAGGAGACATGGTACATTCAGTGCCATGAGGGACAAGTCGCAGGTAAGCCTGAGGCTGGTCGGATAGTGCGAGTCACCAAGTCACGGGGTGCGTTTCAGTACGCCGAACTTGTGGAACGCAAGGGTGACAAGTCAGACAAGAACGGTCTGGCAGTGTCATTGTGGACTGCGAAGGTTCTAGCCTAAGCAGTAAGCAGGTTGGAGGGAGGCGCAAGCCTCCCTCCTTCTTGCGCTACCGATTGCGCGCGCCAATACGCACACACGGGGGCACATGTGGCAGGGGGCGAACACTTGTTCGCTTGACTTTTTCGGTGGTTCGAGTACCGTGATGAGTGTCGAGGTGAAAGCCACCGAGACAAGCCCTCTAGGAGGGGGGCTCAGTATGGCAACAGCAAAAGAACAGAGGCTTGAAAGCCTCAAGAAAGCAATAGGTAATATCCCTCGAGGTAAGTGGTATTCACCAGATACCACCGCCAAGAAGGACACTTGGTACGTGAGCGTCGCTTACGGTCAAGCGGTCGGCATGCCAATCGAAGGCGACTACGTGTGGGTCGCCAAGAGTCGAGGGGCATTCCAACTGGTCGAGGTGACCACTCAAGAGGGTGAGCATGTCGACAAAGAAGGGCTCAAGCGAGTTCTCTTCAACTGCAAAGTTGTGAACGAACTCTAGAACCCCCGACGGGAGAACCCCCCGGGCCGAAAGGCTCGGGGGGTTCTTTTTTTTGCCCATGCTCAAGCAGAAAGGAACTAGGGGTATGCCGCTACCGTAGGGGGGTGGGGCGGTAATATACCCGTCCTCTACATAGAGCCATTTGAAGCCGTAGCCTAAGTGTCAGAGTTTCGGCCCCTCCTTCTGTGCTTTTGGCTTTGGGCTTCTGCTGGTTGCGAAACGTTTTAGCCCCCCCAAGTTCTGTTTTACGTCTGAACCCGTCTGTCTGCATACCGAAAGAAGACGACAATCTACGGTCCCCTTTTCAGGCCACTATATCCGTGCGGTCTAACCATGCTGCCCTGGCCGTTGTTGGCGAGGAGGAATGTAACCGTTTAGGAGACGAGATTCGTTTTGGTTGTGGGTTGGAGGTTAGCAGGTGTTTTGGTGACGCGCAACCCCCGTGCTAGATTTTGTTTGATGACGCGTCGTAAGCCCGACCCTCAGTTGCCGGATAGTGCAAACAATCGTTTGTACAACCTGCGAAAGGCCCGTGCACAACAGCGCTTCGAGGAGTATGTAGCCAGTCCACGAAGGCAACAAGCGGCAGACTCCGCCAAGAGGCGCAACCGCTTGATGACGCCGCAATCCGTTGCTAGAAGGAAACGGGAAATAGAGGAGCGCAAGAATCCGCCGGTGAAGAATTTGCCCCCTCCGCGCCGCAATGCCGTTCCACAAAATGTTGTCAACGAATTGCCGCCACCTCGTCCAAGCAAGGGTGGTAAGAAAAGTTGGGATTTGCCTCGACCGGGCCAGTATTTGGTTCCCGATATCCCTCACGGCATCAATCCCCGCAAACCACTGCGCGACCCGAAACCCAGCGATAAGCCAAAAAAGGGTACGTATGTTCCTCCTCCTCCGGACAATAAGAAACAGAACAAGGTTCAACTATGGTGGTTGAAGTAATTATGGCCGCCAAGAAGAGCAAACCCATGCCCAAGTCTGTTCGCAAGTTTCAGGGACCCAAGTAGGGTGCCCAAGGGGAAACGTAACGTAAGCGCAGAGGACCGCGCTATTTTCTTCCAGGCTATCCAGTCTGGGATGAACATGAAAGAGGCCGGTCGTCTTGCCGGTATTTCGTATACAACTGCCCGTAACTGGATGGCTCGTTCGAAGCAAACCAAGATTGAGTTGGACGAAGCCAAACTGCAAACCGGTCGCGGTACTGGCGGCAACACCCTGACCCGCGACCTGAATACGATGCGCGACGTGCCACCGGTGATTCCCGGTTCCCGTTTGAAAGAGCGGGCTCAGCGCGGGCTTGAGGATTTCGATTTCTTTCGCCGCGTCTATTTGGGTCGCGTCCCGTCCCCGTGGCAGGTTGATGCCGCATATAAGATTGTTGAACGGCTGGAGAATAAGGACAAGAAGTTCTTGGTGTTGAACTGTCCGCCTGGTGCCGGTAAGTCAACTTTGTTTCACGATGTGGCCGTGTGGGCGATTGTGCGTAATCGTGCGGTGCGTGTGATGATTGGGTCGATTTCGCAGACGTTGGCCAAGATGTACAGCCGCCGTATTCGTGAGACGTTGGAACGTACGGTGCCTCTTCGTCCCGACCCAGAGTTGGTAAAACGCGGGTTGGCGGTGAACGCCGAAGCATGTTTGGCCCTCGACTACGGGCGTTTCAAACCGAACAACGCTGGTGCACTATGGCGTGCGGAAGAGTTCATCGTAGAGCAGTATGCCGGTGGCGGACTGGACAACAAAGAGCCGACGGTTTCTGCGTACGGTATCGAATCGGAGTTCATTGGTCATCGTGCCGATTTGTGTTTGTTTGATGACGTGGCTTCACCAGAAAACGCCAAGGAGTCTGTGGCACGCGACAAGTTGATTGAGCGTTGGGATTCGATGGCTGAGGCTCGCGTGGACCCGGGTGGCCTGTTGGCGGTTATCGGGCAGCGTTTGGGGCCCCTGGACCTTTACGCACATTGTTTGGCGAAAGTGACGTACGAAGAACAAGAATACGACGGCGAAGACGTAAACGACATCTTGGACATTCCCGACCCCATCAAGACCCACAAGTACGAACACTTGGTTTACAAGGCGTACTACGAAGAGTTGGACGACGGCCCTGCTTCGCGGCGCACCGACGCCAAACCGTGGCCCGACGGCCCGCTACTGGAACCATACCGACTCTCGTGGCGTGACCTGTCGTATGTGCGCCACTCCAGCCCCCACAAGTTCGCCACCGTCTACCAACAAGAAGACATGGCCGAAGGCAACTATTTGATTGAACGGGTTTGGGCTACCGGCGGACTCGGCCCCGACGGCGTCCTCTACCCGGGCTGCATCGACCGAGACCGCAGACCCGGCTACATCCCCGCCGGACTAGAACCACCACTCGTGTCCATAGCCACAGTCGACCCATCCCCCACCCAGTTCTGGGCTTTACAGTGGTGGATTTATCAACCCGAAACCAACCTGAGGTACCTGATTGATTGCGAGCGAATCAAACTAACTGCCGAAGACTTGCTGGGGTACGACACGCAGTCGCAAACATACGGCGGCATAATGGATATTTGGCAAGAGCGGTCGTTCCAATACGGATACCCCATCTCGCACTGGGTGGTTGAAATCAACGCCGCCCAAAGATTCCTTCTGGCCCACGATTTTGTGCGCAGATGGCAAGCGCTCCATGGGGCAATGATAGTGCCGCACACCACCTCAAGGAACAAACTGGACGAAAACCTTGGTGTCGAAGCGCTGCTGCCACCCCTGTGGCGGGCGGGACAGATACGTTTGCCGACCATGATTGACAACTGGAAAACGTTGGCTTTCGTTGACGAAATGTCGTCTTGGACCCGGGACAAAAAGAACGGCACCGACCTGGTGATGGCACACTGGTTCGCAGAATTACATATGCCGCAGTTGGGTCCGTTGAAGCGCCCGCCCCGCATGTGGCGGCCAACATGGATGAGCGCTTGACTGTGCTAATGTTTTTGTAACCATGGCCAAGAAGAAAAAGGATTTAACGCCATACCAGCAGGCGCGCCGACAGTTCGTTCAACAGCGAGTTGAAAGACGCGGTGTCGAAGGTACGCCTGAGCAACGCGCACAGTTCCGTCAACGATTTGATGTTCTTGCTGGCACTAAGGAAGGCCGCGGAAAAATTGCTCGACAGTTGAATGTTGAAGACCCAAAGGCTTTCCGTCGCATGCTTGCCACCGAAATGCGCGCTCGTTCTAATTTGCCAACAACTGGAGACACCAGAATCAAAGGTTCAACCTATAAGGTTCCGAACGCAAAAGAGGTCACGGCTGGTTGGCAGCAGGCGGTCAAGAGCGGCTCCTATAAGGTTCCTACACCCGCCACAAAGACCCCGATTGTTTCCCCTCCGGTAACCAAAACATCTTCCAAGTCGAGTGGAAATATTTTTACAAATCGTCGCAGCAATATCATCGGTAAAGGAATTGACTATCCTGGTCGTGCTGCTTTTGAGCGCATTTTGAATCCACTTGGCCAAAGTGGCCCAATCAAAGATTTGTCCGCCAAGGGAATTGCCAAAGCCGTTGGTGGCGAAATAGCCGAAGGACTAATTGCGTATCCCCAGGCTGGTGCCATTGCCGGAACACTCAAGGCCGGTGCCGCAGTTTCGCGATTCGGATTGAAAACCCTTGCGCGCTTCATGCCAAGACTTGGCGATGCCAGCATCAACAAGTTTGGCGGTGTCGGCAAAAAGCCGTACGGTCCACAAGCACCAGCAGGCGGTTCAAAGCCGATGCTGGAACTTGGACCTGGTCCGGCACCGGCACCGTCGTCTGTTTCTTCTACTGCTTCTGCCGGGAAATCAACTGCTGCTCCGCGCGCAGCACGAATCCGCATCAACGCAAAAGGTGGTGTTGGTGGCAAACCGTACGGTCCGCAAGCGCCCGCAAGTTCAACCCCGGCCCCAGCAACAAAAACGGTTACGAAGACAAAGACGCAAACCAAAACGGCTGCAAAGAAGTCTGACCCGGATGCAACAAAACCTGCCCGACCAGAAGCAGAAGACGACGCCGCATACGCGTTGGCACAAATGAAGAACCGTTTCCCAGGCATGACCGAAAAAGACATCCCGTTCATCAAGAGCCTGAACCGCGCACAGCAAGCAATTGAAAAGAAATCATCCGGTTATGAGGGTTACGCCAAATGGTTGAAGAACCCGCAAACGGTGGCAACGCTTCGCAGACTACGGAGTAAGTAACCCATGCTCTCAGCAGAGCAGATTGTCGAACTGTACCGCAACCGTCAAACGAAACTCGGACCAATGTTCGGGCAGATGCGCCGCGTACGCGACCTTGCCAACGGTGACGTTATCGTACCGTTGAACGAACTTGACAAACAGGCCAAATCAAACGTTGCAAACTTGCTCGTACAGGGCTTGGACCAGATGTCGATGCGCGTTGCATCAACAATGCCAGCCCCATATTTTCCGCCCGTCAAAGATGGCAGCGAGCGCTCAAAGGGTTACGCGCGCATGCGCAAGAAAGCCGTGCTTTCCTTCTGGGACCACAACAAGATACAGATGAAAATGCGTCGGCGCGCACGCCACTTGCTTGCCTATTCGCAATCTGCGGTGTTCGTCAAGCCCGACTTTCGCACGCTTATGCCGAAATGGGTTGTGCGCAACCCATTGGACACTTATCCCGCTCCGGTTGAAGACCAAGACGACATGCTTCCCGATGATTGCATTTTCACCTACAAGGTGAACGCCAACTGGTTGCTGCGCAACTACGGAGAACTTATTGGTGGACAGTTGCGAATGGGCGAAGTTAATTCCGATTCGCGTTACACGATGCTTGAATACGTTTCGGCTGACGCCCTACAACTGGTAATCCTCGGCGCAGAAGACAACCCAGAATTGTCGGTGGCCGAGCGTGCCGGACTTGAATCCATGCTTCTGGAGTCAATCCCGAACCGCACCGGCATGCCCATGGCCGTGGTCGCCAATCGAATAACACTCGACAAGCAACGTGGACAGTTCGATGGTGTTCTCGGCATGTACTACACGCGCGCACGACTCCAGGCGCTCACCGAAATCGCCATTGAACGCGGCATCTTCCCCGAAGAATACCTGGTTGCCCGCACAGGCGAAAACCCGGAAATCATTCAAATGGCCGACGGTCGTAGTGGCATACTCGGCGTGGTTCGTGGCGGAGACATTCGTAGCCAAGACCTTAATCCTGGCTACAAAACCTATGAGGCGCTTGACCGTCTTGAGCGCCAAGAGCGTTTAGAGGGGGCAATTCCGGCGGAGTTTGGCGGCGAATCAGCGACCAACATTCGTACTGGCCGCCGAGGCGAAAACGTGTTGTCGGCAACCGTCGACTTCCGCGTCCAAGAATCACAAGCAGTTTTTGAGGCATCATTGCTCGAAGAAGACAAGATTGCAATTGCAATTGAAAAAGCGTACTGGGGCGACTTTCCCAAAACGTTCTTCATTCCTTCGCGCACCTCTGTCGGTCAGGAATCGTATGTGCCAAACAAGATTTGGGAAACCGACTTCCACTATGTTGCGTACTCGGCCGCAGGTTCAGATGTGAACTCGCTCATCATTGGGCTTGGTCAGCGTCTCGGTACGGGCATGATGAGCAAGGAATCTGCACGTGAGGCAGACCCGCTTATCTCTGACCCGGAACTTGAACATGACCGAATCATCTCGGAAGGTGTTGAAGCCGCACTGCTATCGAGCATTCAGCAGCAGGCCGTTGACCCGAACGGTCCGTATCAGCCAGATGACCTCGCGTACCTTACGCGCCTTGTCATGGAGCAGGACGTAACCCTGTACGAGGCCGTAGAGCGCACGAATACGCGCGCACAGGAACGCCAAGCGATGGCAATGCCGATGGGGGCACCGGAAACAATGCCAGGATTGGCGATGCCCGGAATGGGTGCAGAGGCACCGGTCCAAGGTCCAGGGGGCGAACCGAGCCTGGAGCAACTCTTAGCGCAGATTGGTGGCTGATATGGCTAATCGATTCGATTTGCAGAACCCTGCAGCCAAAGTTGCCAAAGCGGCAGCCAAAGGACAAACCTACGGCAAAGCCACAGAACAACTTGCCAGCCAGTCCGCGGTACCAATGGGTGCACCCCCAGCAGATGTCATGGCTGCACGTACCGCAAAAAGACCTGCACCGGTTTCACTTACCGCGCCAACCCAACGCCCCGACGAACCCATCACTGCTGGTGCATCGTTTGGTCCCGGACCGAACATGTATCAGGCTGGCATTCCGATGGCCACTGAAAGCCAGTTGGCATTGGAAGAAATTCGTCAGATTGCAATGATGTTTCCCAACGAAGACCTTGACGACCTATTGGCTCGCTACGGGATGGAGTAATGCTTTACAACAACCTGTTTCCTGAGGACAGAGAATACATCCTGCAATTGGGGCAAGATATCCCAACCCTGGGGTTCCAGTTATCGCCACAGTATTCCAAGTCAATGGCTTTGAAACTGAATCAAATCAACTATCGCGCACCGTGGTTGTCGCCCGAGGTTCAGTTGTCTTTGGCTAAGGCTGGCGCCTCAACTGCCGCAGTTGACCAGGTTGGCAAGATGTACATGCAACGTGAAATGGATTCGTTTGAACAGAAGAAGGCTGCCGTCGGTATTCTGCCGCGCAGCGTGCAATACGTTTATGATGCTGCTGGTTTCGTAAAACGCATTTCTTCTAAAACTCTTCAGGCTTTGGTTCCTGGTGTGGCGGAAACAACCGTTGGTGCGGCAACTTCTGGCATTGGGGCTCTTGGAACATTGGCGGCCCGACCAGCCAAATATGCGTCAAGATGGTCTTTGGCCGCATTGATGTCGTTGCCCGAATATGCGAACACGGCTTTGGGTCAGACGCTTGTAACCGGCAAGGGACTCGACATTCCCGGCATGTTCCACGCCTCGACACTTGGCACAATGCTTGACAACCCAGAAGACCAAGGTGTGGGTTGGCTGCCAAACCAAAAAATCGTAGAAGAACAAGCAGCCCGTTCTCGTGCCGCACGCGGCACCATCTACGGTTCGGCATTCACTGTCGGTCGTGGGCTCATGTCTATCGGAGGAATCTTCAAAGAAGAAGACATGGCGTACCGTTACGGCTCCGGCATCATCGACGCAATTTTCAACATCGCCCTGCCAGAACCAAGCAAATACATCACCAAGGGAATCAAACTCGGAACATACGGTATTGCAGCCGTAAGTAGCGGTGAGGCAATTGAAACATTGATGAAGGCTGGTAAACCAATTGCCGGTCTAAAGGGCTTGGTCCCGCTTCTTTCCGAGGCTGACGCAATTTCGCTACGCAAGGCCCTCGGCCCAACCAAACAGCGCTACTTGCGTGAATCGGGTTTGGGCATGGACTTTTCCGGTGCAACCTACAATGCGCTGCAATTCGACAAGTTCTTCAGGACCAACCCGTACGCAAAAAACATGGTTCAAAAACTCATTGACACCGACGACGTTGGCGTTATCTGGGAAGACATCTTTGACGGCAAAATCACCACCGACATGGCTTTACGCCTACGGAAAGCAAAGTCCGAAGACCAGGTTATTTCTGCTTTGACGAGCGGATGGACGTTCGGAGACAAAACGCTTCAATCGGCAATCGGAACCTACAAGTACGAACGCAATCTTGTTGGGTCAACCATTCGCAAGATGCGATTCATGCAACAGGTGCCGGACGAACAAATCATTGTGTCTGGCGGCGACCTTGACAACCAGACATCGATAATGAACCTGGTCCGTTCGCTACGGGCTGGTGGTGCAGACGATGCAGATGTCAAAGCATTCCTGAACGGCGTTCCTGACAAGAACCAAATGGGCGCAATCGAAGCCTTCTCCAAACTTCCAACCGCCACGCCGACCGCACGCAAAAACGTGATGAACGTCTACAAGTCCTACTTGCGCACCTACATGAAGTCCGCTGGTGTGCGAAAAGAAGTTGTCGAAGAAATCTTGAGCGCCGGCGAAATGACACTTGACACGATGCGCACATGGATGCGTAACCGCCAGGGCGTCGAGTCGGACAACGGCCTCATTGCCGCCCTGTTCAAACAGTTTGAAGAGAATTTGGACCCGGCGTTGTTCAACGCAATGATGGACGGCGCTGGCTACACGATGCGCGATGTTCGCCTGATGCAACCAGCCCAACTTGTCGACCTGTTGAACCGTGTTCAGATTCTTCCCGACACGCGACAAATCAGGCGACTGACACGCAGTCCCCTGTTCCGCAAAATTCTTTCTGGTGAAGACGGCAAGCAAATCATTCCCAAGTTGCCAATTACTAGCCGCATGCCGTGGCGAACTGTTGATGTTGTACCACGAGAACAACAGGCACTGTATGACCAGTTGGGCGAAGAGGTGTTCAGGTTGGAACGAGAAATTGGTGCTGCTCGCGTAAATGCACAGGAGCGAATTGACGAAATAAAAGACCAGATGGCTGCAATGACCCAGCAGGCAAAGCGTCCAGTACTAACCGGTGAGCAGCGTCTCACCTTGGCTTTTGCCGAAATGATGCAGCAACGCGTCTGGAAACTGGCCACACTTGCAACCGGAGGATACGCAGTTCGTAACATGATGGACGCGCAGGTCCGCATGGCAACCGGTGGGGTCAACCAGTTCAAGCATCCGATTGATTACATCCATGCAGTGATGGGCAAAAAGTATGGGCAGAGCATCATGGGTGTGGAGTTCACCGACCTTGGTGCAGCCGCTGGAAGAAAAGCAATCGAAGAAGGCCGTGACATGGCCGAGGCTGGTGTGCGTCGACGCGTGTGGGAACGCAGCAATCAAGAAGACGTGTGGGAGGATTTGCGCAACGCGTTCATGTCAACAAAAACGCGTCACGGTTGGACCACTTCTGACAGCGTTTACCACAGAAAGAAGACCGGCTCGTTCACACTGGTTTCGCGCGCTGACGGACCAAAACGATACCCCAGCCAATACCACACCGACGGTGTTATCCAATCAGCACAGAAAACACAGTCAGATGAGTTCCAGAGTCGTGTTGCGCTGTTGTTGTCTGCAGGAAAAACCGAAGACGAAATCGTTGAAGAACTGCTCAAGTTCATGGACAATGAGCGAACCTACGCATTTCGTGCAACCAACGCCTTGTTTTCCGACGGCATCGAGTTCTACGACAAGGCCGATGACGCAGTCCACAAGTTCCCTCCACTGAATCTGTTGCAACTCAAAAAACAAGACCCAGACTTCTATCGTTCAATTCTTGACGCCTATTTCCGGCACGTCGTAATCGGCAACGTCAAAACAAACACCGGCAATCTAGATGACGTTCTGTTCCTGTTTGCGCACAACGCCGTGGGCGACCTGGCAAATACCAGAGTTGTTGATGCATCGATGTTTAAGTTGAAGAATGCAAAAGACAGATTGGCCATTGGTCAGAAGCGCAGCGTTGAAATTGACGGAGTTGAAGTGAAAGGAATCCTGCAGAGAATTGAAGGCAATCAAATCACATTTGTACCCATAGTCAGCGAAAATGCCGCCACGGCGGGACGCAATGGAATGGGTTCCAAAGAAGCGCGCCGACTCGTTGAGCGCCAGCGACTTTATGACGAAACATCAAAGAGCGGGTTGGCATTTTCGTATCCACGTGAACAGATGCTTCGTTACCGTTCCGGTGGCAAATATGACTCGCTTGATGAAGCGGTCTACAACGCAATGGACAAAGCCACTGGTTGGTGGTTTGACCTGTATGACACGGCTTCTCGCAAACTGGAAAAGTCAGTCGTGTTCCGCCAGTACTACTACGACGAAGTTGTAAAGCACATCAATCAGTTGTCGTACGAAGAAGGCATGAAACTGTATGCCGACATCTACGAAAAGAGCGGTGGCAACATTCGCAAGTACATTGGCGAAAGCAACTGGCCTGGTCGTTCCAAGGTGACAAAAGCAATCGAGTCGCTGCCAGGACGCAAGGGCATACAGGGCACACTTACCGTTGAAGAATTGGACGAATACTCCCGCTTCGTTGGCATTACCCGCACCAAAGAACTGCTGTATGACGCATCATCGCGCAACAACTTTCAGGACGCTCTGCGCATCGTTGCGCCGTTCGAAGCCGCCTGGCGTGACGTTATCGGCCGCTACACATCATTGGCCGTTGAGGACAACATCAACATCTATCGCCAGTTCCACAAGGTTTACCGCGGCTTCTCCGAGGCAGACCCGGACCGCGATGGGCGCGGATTCATTTACCGTGACCCGTCAACCGGCGAACAAATGTTCACCTTCCCACTCTCAGGAACGATTGCCAAACTGTTTACCGGAATCAACGCACCACTTGCAGCCCCGCTAACCCGGCTATCCCAGGGCATTAGTTTCTATCCGGCGTTGGGTCCGTATGCAAGTTTTGCCGTTTCCCAGATTCTTCCCGATGTCCCCAAGTACGACAAGTTGAAAGAACTACTGCTTCCATTTGGCGAAGTGTCGTTCACCCAGGCCGTCAACGTGGTTCCGTCATGGTTGCAGAAAGCGGCCCCGGCGGTGAGCGGCATGCTCACGAACCAGGTCTACATGAACACCACCTACGGCAATACCTACATGGAGGTGTTGCGTGCCCTGTCGGTCAACTCGGATAGGTACGACCTATCAACCGAAGATGGCGTCACGCGTTTGATGGCCGATGCACGCCAACGCGCACAAATCCTCACCCTCATGCGCGCTACGGGTCAGTTCACCGGTCCCGCATCACCGACCGTCGAAATGAAGATTCCAACCAAACGAGGCGACAAGTTTGTTGATGCTCTGTTGCAGGAACTGCGCCAGTTTGAACAGGACGATTACGACAGCGCAGTGGACCGATTCCTTGACCTGTACGGCGACGAACTGGTTCTGTACACCTCGTCAAAGAGCCGTGCCATAGCCCAGGGTTTGGAAGCAACCGAAGAGTTCGGTGTGTGGGAACGCGAAAACAAAGACCTCATCAACCAGTTCCCGGACACCGCATACTTCATGGCCCCCCGTGGCGGCGGTGAGTTCTCATTCACGGTGTGGCAGCGCCAGTTGCAAGAAGGCAAACGAGAGAAGTTCACTGACCGCGAAATGATTGACTTTGCCCAGAACCGTCTTGGGTCGGTCAAATACCGTGCGGCCCGTCGCATGTTCGGCCCCAACCCGAACGAAAGGCAACGAGAAGCGCTAAGCCAATACCGCGAATACCTGAACGCAAAACTCCCGGGCTTCCCGATTCGCGCGCAATTTGAAGCAAACAAACTGACCAACGACATTGCGCAGATGAACAAATTGGTAGACGACCCGCGCCTCAAGGACAACGACGTTGCCCGTTTGACCAAGCAGTACCTGAAAGCACGCGAGCAGTACATGAAAGCGCAGAGCCTGGTGAGTTTTCGGTCGAAGAAAGCAATGGGTGCCCGCATGGCGCTCTACCAGTTGGGCGAGTCGCTGGCTGCCAACAATCCCGAATTTGATAGAGTTTGGTCACGTTTTTTGGTACAAGAGGTGGATTTGTAGTGACTCCTAAAAATAAAACTAACCCTGACGACCAAGGTGGTCAAACGAACCAGGACCAGAACATAGAGGATTTCGCCTTCGTCCAAAACCTTGGCTTCCCTAAGCGCGCGTTCAAAGGATTCTCCCCTGACGTTCCTTTGGCCGAACAAGAGCAAATACGTCTTAGCATTGGTTTGCGGCCCACACCTGGTGCCCTTTTGCGCGGCCCCCGACTCATGGAATTTCCGCAATATATAACAACTCCAGTTCTCTACGACGACCAGGGCCGAGTCGCCGGAATGCAATACAACTTTGAAGACCCGTTCCTCGTCCAGCGAGAACTTGCAAAACTTGGCACCGACGACATAATCCGAATCTCAAAAGAACTGAAGCGCGTCGGGTTTTACGGCGACAAAAAAATCAGCGAAGCCCTCATGCGGGGCGTTGGTTATTCTGGCGACGACGAAAGAGCGTGGGCCACGTTGCTGGACATGTCCAACAAAGCCCAACGACGCTGGACCGACATGGTCGGCATGCTCGCATCGTTCTCCACCATTACCAGCCCCGGACCGGTCATTCGCGTCACATCCGACGAAGATGCTGCGGCTTACACACGTGAAGTGTTTTTGTCCGAACTTGGTCGTATGCCAACCCGCAAAGAAATGGCAGACGCCGCAGCCTTTATTCGCAATCGCGAGCGACAAGCGGTTGCCGCCGGTCAGCAAATGCCAAATGCCGGGTTGGTTGCCCAAACCTTTGCGCAAAAAGCAGACCCAACCTCGCGCACTGTTTACGGTCTTGGTAACGCAATCTCCTTAGCAATGCAGGCGTTGGGTCAGTAATGACAAAAGAACAGTACGTCAAAGAACAGTTGGCCGCTAGAGGTTTGAAGGATACGGCTGCCAACCGTAAGAAGTTGGGTGCCGAATACGACGAAAAGTATGCCGGTGGCAAATCGTCAGATTGGCGCACTCGCTTCAAAACAGAGTTCCCGCAATTTTCGGATTTGGTTGACGGCGCAGAAGGGGAAGCCAAGGCACGTCAAGAGTTCGGTGACGACCTTATTGACCTGTTCCTCGACTACGCAAAGAACCCGAACAAGTATGACTTGACCACCCAGGCGGGCAAAGACGTTTGGATGTCCAAAGTCAAAGCAACCAATCTGTACACCAAGGTTGCTCCGTCGCGTCGCGAATGGACGCTCACCCCGGAAGCCAACAAACGTGAACAGGTTGAAGCAAAAAAGATTGAGTTGTTGCAGGAATACGGCGAGTTGGAACTCGACGACAAACAACTCATCGACTTGGCAACCTATGCCCTAAGCACCAAGGCTTCTGCTGCGCAAACCAAGTACTACGCCTACTCGATTGTTGCTGGACGCAAAACAACCCCAGGTGGCCCAGTTGCCCTCGGTGAAACCGATGAGGCAACCATTCTGCGCGAATCACTCAAGCGCTACAACTACAACCCGCCCGGATTGGAAGAGCAAATCAACTCCGTTCTCACCGGCAAGGCTTATCTTGGCACGACCTACACGAGCGACCTGCTGTTGAAGAAAGCCAGGGACCACGCAAAGATTATGATGCCGCACTTTTCCCAACAGTTTGACCAGGGTTACACGATTGACGACGTGTTCGAACCATACCGCGAGATTGCTGCACGCACACTTGAACTGAACCCGAACGACGTGAAATACACGGACCCGAAGTTTAGGATTGCGTTGGACAAACGGACCTCGGACGGCACGAGCATGTCCGCTTCGGAGTGGGAGTACACGTTGAAGAAGGACCCGAAGTACAAGTGGTCAAATACGCGTGAAGCCAAGAAACAAGCGTCGTCCCTCATTTCAATGCTTGAGCAAGCGTTAGGACAGTACATCTAATGAGCATGATGTATCAACCAAGCAACCAGGCGTTTTTTGACCCCGAAGATGTTCGCGAACTTTCACCAGAGCAGGTGCAACAACTCATTGATCAGGGAGCGTTGTCTCCAGCGCAACCAGGTTTGAACATTCCCGCCGATACGACCATCAGGCCAGAGCAGGTCGCACCCCCTGTTGACCCTTATGCGGCGAAACGTCGTTACTACATCGTCAGTTCTGAGATTGTCATTGAGGGTGGTCGCCGCATCCAAGTTGTTACTGACATTGACGGCAATCAAACTCGAACCGACATCGGACCAGCAGACACTACGCCACCACCAGACGACGATGATGAGACGCCACCACCAGACGACGATGATGAGACGGCATCAACATTTGACCAAAACGCATTTGCGAAACTAAAGTCATACCTTGCCGAATTCGGATTGTCCTCACTTGAGGGCACGCTCAACGAACTGATGGCTCGTGGCATTGAAGACGAAGCATCCGTACTGTTTGAACTGCGTAACACTGACGCATTCAAAACCAGATTCAAAGCCAACGAAGCCCGACGAGCAGCAGGCCTCCCGGCCCTCAATCCTCGCTCCTACGTCGACATGGAAAACACTTACCGCGAAGTCCTGCGTCGCGGCGGCATGCTCGAATACTTCAACCGCCAAGAGATATTTGAATCCCTCATCGGTGGAGACGTATCCCCAGCAGAACTATACGACCGGATGACAAACGCCTACCAAGTTGTGCGTGATGCAGACCCTGGCACCAAAGCCCAGATGCGCGAGTTATACAACGTGGAAGACAAAGATTTGGCTGCCTACTTCCTTGACCCGAAGACAAGTGTGTCAATGCTGAAGCGTAGGGCTGAGGCTGCAAAGATTGCTTCAATCGGCAAAGAGCAGGGCGGCATGCAACTCACGGCTGATACGGCAGAAGACATTGCGGCTCGCGGCTATACGGCTGCTCAGGCTGGTACGGCGTTCACCACCCTTACGCAGCAGGCTGGACTCTACGAGGCCCTTACGGGCGAAGAGGGACTTAGCGAACAAGAACGTCTCGGCGCGGCATTCGGCTACAACCCGATGGCGGCCCAACGCCTTGAAAAACGCAAGGCTATGCGCAAGGCCGAGTTCGAGGGCGGCGGACAGTTTGCTTCTACGCGTGGCGCAACTTCTGGTGTAATTGAGACTGGCGTAGGTACTGCTCAATAGCCCTTGACAATACCCACTTGTGGGTGTATGTTTGTTGTTGTTAGGAATCCCCGACCTGACCTAAGCAACAAGGGTGAAAGCAGCCTCCCGATTCCTCCGAACGGGAGTGGGCAGAATGGAGTGAGTCATGTCAAGCGTCAACGAAGAGTATGAAGACGAGACTGGCGAAACGGCAGGCAAAGACCCCGTTCGTTCGCACCTGAGAAAGGTGGAGCAGGAAAACAAACTGCTCCGTCAACAGGCTGCGGAGTTCGAGAACCTGAAACGAGAAATGGCTTTCACCAAAGCGGGCATTGACCTCAATGCACCGATTGCAAAGTACTTCGTCAAAGGTTACGACGGCGAGGTTTCCCCTGAGGCCATCAGGAAAGCAGCCGAAGAAGCCAATCTGCTTCAACCCTCAAAGCCGCAAGACATGGTTGACGAGTCCGAGAAACGGGCTTGGTCAAGGTTGCAGAAAGCCGGTTCAGCCGGTGAGACAAACGACGAACAGGTCGATTGGACCGCCAAGTTGAATGCGACACGCAACCAAGACGAAGTCATGCAACTCTTGGCTCAAATGAGACAACAAGTAGAAAACATCTAGCCCACAGGCCCCGCGCCTGTCGGGGAAAGTAACAGGTAAAGAAAGTGTCCAAGACACAAACGTCGAGTCTGTCAACAGACCAGACAGCATTTGACAGGATTGCGTACTTCGCACTCCGCAGCGAACTCTTGTTCGACGCGGTGGCAGACGTGATGCCTGTCGCACAAGCAATGCCGGGTTCCAGCGTCAAGTTCACGATTTTCAACGACTTGACCGCCGTTACTTCGGCCCTCACCGAAGACACCGACGTGACACCGGTGGCCATGAGCGAC
>Ga0194115_10001770_pt1 | contig 26808 bp, 22 predicted proteins | sample TA2MahsurfametaG_3_FD_148656 | JGI IMG/M metagenome (GOLD analysis project Ga0194115, IMG submission 148656) | Freshwater microbial communities from Lake Tanganyika, Tanzania - TA2015002 Mahale S4 surface | ecosystem: Environmental > Aquatic > Freshwater > Lake | place: Tanzania: Lake... | reverse complement strand
TTCCATAGCTTTCTTCAAGCGATCGCCGAATATATCGTTCCACTCTAACGGTTTAGCGTCCGATAACGCCTTTTCGAACTCGGCCTTTGACATATTGCCTGGGTCTCCCCAGGGCCTAACATCTACAACGACCACATCGACGTCGTACTCTTGCAGTTTCTTTACTATCCTCGGCATCTTCTTGTTCCACATGTCTCCATCGAGGGCAAGAGCGACTGGTGTATTATGTAAGAGAATTTGGTTAAGAACCTCGTGACGTTCGTCGAGGTCCGATCCTAATAACGCCGTTGTGTTTTCTGGACATTTGACGAGGTCGAAAGGGCCTTCGACGAGTGTGAGTCGCTTTGTCCAGTCTATGTTAATCTCGTTGAATACGACAGGATTTTTGTCGACGTCCGGATTGTCGTACTTGGGCTTTTTGTCTTTGTCAATCGCTCGGGCGACGAAGTAATTCAAGTCTCCTTTCGAATCGAAGGATGGCATAATGACCCTGCGCTTCCATCTAACCTCGTCCGATATGCCGAACTTGAAATACCAGGCATCTCGATCTGTCAACCCACGAGAATAAACATATCGCCAAACTGCTTTGACGTCAGGATCCACGTCGTTTGCTAGAGTCAACAACCTAAAGTCTTTTGGTAGCTCAATCTTTTTTATGTCTTCGACGTCCGCCGTTATTAGATCAGACCTACCGCCTTGTCCAGTTAATTCTCGATAAGCATTGAGGTGTTCTTGCGTTCCATATTTTCGCAATAAAGGAGCGAGGCTCCTAGCTTTCCACCCGCATACCCAACAGTGAGAGACGCAGCTGGGCAAAAGAATTGAAAGTTTCTTTTTTTGTGCGTCTAAAGGATTACAAATTGGGCATTTAATATCAAAATTATTATTTTTTGATAATCTTCCTTTTCCAAAAACTGATTCAATCAGTTTGACTAGGCTCGTTAACGATACCATTTAATGCTTCTTCTCTTTCTCGTCTTTTTCTTTCTGCTCTTTCAAGCGCTCTAATCTTATTTGATTCAGCGTTTTTTCTTTTTGCTTCTTCTGATTGAGGTTTCCCATATGCAGGATTTTTTGATCCTAACTTAGCCTGTCTGCATTTTTCAATTTCTTCGGGTTTCCTTTTTCTTCCTGTATGAAATTGGATTAATTTTTCTACAACTGGGCGAGAAACTTCTTTGTTTTTCATGGGATTATTTTCTTTCATTCTTTTTGACATGGCACCACGCCGTTCTTCTGTCCAGCTTGAAGAAATTTTACTTTTTTTCTTCATCCGTCCAAATTCTAGAAACTCCCTCTCCTCCCTCCGTAAGATTAGCTCCTCCAAATTTTGAAAAAGTTTTTTAATTCCGCGATAAGTCTAACTTCTTCAGACATAGCTTCTTTGTTTGTCATTGGACCGCAAACAATTTCTCTTTTCATTCCAAAATTTCTAGCTATTCATTGATGTTTTTTATTACGTTTTAGTAATTTGACTCTTCCTTCTTTACCTTTCCCCACATAAAAAGGTAAATTTGTGTCTAAACGATAATCGACATAAACATAAAATTCTTTATTTTCTTCCATGAAAATAACTATGTAACTACCCACACACCCAGCAATAAATTTTCAAGGTGGAGATAGAGTTGCGGCTCGGGCTATCACGTAAGAATCGGTAGCGTCGCATGCCCAGTCGACAGGAGAACCATTCTTTTTTAGAGGCCACTGGATATGCTTTAGGTCGTGTTCTGCCATATACTTAAAGACCTGTTCCTTACCGCTCATCCCAGCGATCGACGTCCTCTGCACTTTGATCCCACACAATTTTCGGGCGGAAGAAGAGGCGATGTACTCCGGATCTACCCTGAATATTTCGCGAGAGATATAGGACGTGATGCCATTAAAACGCATCAAGGTAGTGATAGTAGCGGCCGATGACATTCCTTTCTGGAATCCCATAAGAGGTTCCTCGAGGGCGACTCGATAGGCTCCCGGGTATTTCTCCAATAAGTTCGCTAATTCAACTGCGACCGTGTCCGCCTTTTCCCATAATGTCTTGCACTTTTTGAACTCAATTCGATCTAAGTGAAGTATGTGAGACCCTCGATCGTCGGACAGCTTCCCCGGATCGATGATGCAAACACCTGTCACTGAAGTTGAAACGTCTAAACCGAGTATCAGGTTAGCCACGCATGTTTCTTAAAGCAGAATTGACCATCAGTAAAATCCTACTAAAGCAGACCCATATCTTTTAATTCTATTTCTGTAAGTATTTTATAGGTCAAATCGTGGGCAGTGCACCATTCTTTTGCAGCTCTAATCTTCTTGACCACGGTGGCTTGACCTAGTTTACGAGAAGGCTTAATTTCAACTATAATTTTTTTACCATCCTTGTACTCGACTTGAAAGTCTGGATAGTATTTGCGAATCTTTTTTGTGCGTTGATTGGAAACGTATTCGATCGCTAGTTTTTCGTAGGACCACGCGACGATATTAGGATCTGAGTCGAGATATTCCATGTACTTTTGCTCCCAACCCGAACGATACTTACACTCGCCTGCGATCGGAGAAGAGTGAGTTCCGCGATGGTAGCGACCCTTCTTCTTTCGTTTTCTCTTTTTGGAGCCTGCGGTAGACATGATCAAAAATCGAAAGCTATTTTAAATAGAATTTTTTCGCCTTCTCTTTTTAAGACTGGTTGTGCTAATTTTGCCTTCGCGACGACGTTCAAATTTTCATCATGAAAATTAACGTCAGATATGTAGACAAATTTTTCCGTATCCCATACTTCTGCCGATGCGCTGATGGAATTTTGAACCATCGCATAAGAAGAATTAGATGACGAATTTAGTAATCCTCTCGGCGCTAGTAGTTCGTATTTTGAAGAGAATAATTTTTGGTCGCCCTTGAACGACATTTCATATTGATCTTTACCGAAGAAATACAAGTGTGGGCTTTTTATTACCACAACTCCTTCGCTATAAAATATATTACCTATCGAATTTTTGGTATCATGAGGAGTCGCTGAGTCGGCGCGATATAGGTTACCCGCACCATCATCTTTTATTGTTATAGAAACTCTTCCGTTCGAGCCAGACAAAGAAGTATCTGTTAACGTAAAAGACCCAGGTAATATTCTACTTCCGTAGAATAAATTGCTAATATCAAAAAAGGTAACTTGATTTGAAGAAGCGTCTCGAGTTCTTTGGTATATTGTAAGAGGAGCTCCTGATAAACTACCATTATATTTTAATATCGCAGGGCCAGGAGCTAAACCAGGATTTTCTGGCGTAAATCCAACCAAGGAATTAAATAGAGATCCGCTCGGGTCGTTGACTTCGTTGATTATTAGAGATGAGGTACTGACTAGATCATCTAGATTAATTATGCTTAGATCTGATCTACCAAATTGATCGATATATTTAGTGCTATCTTCTGCGCTTAATAAACTATAGTTTGGATGAAAGTTCCCTTCGTCGCAAGGTAATATCGTTAGATTTCTTTTTTTGACGAAAGAACTTCTATAAAGTGCGTCTGAAGCTGTTTCCGCTGACGTCGTATAATCTATTGCTACACCCGTTAGGTGATGGAGGCGCGGGTATATATCGTTCGCAAAATCTTTAGTAAAGTTTTCCAAATTTATATAATGTCCACCGACCGAATAAGCCAAGGCGACATTAAATGGATCGTCTGTGGTACCATCGACTTCTTGGAAAGGAGTAAACAATACGCCTCCATATCCATTTACACTAGTTCTTGCTGGCGATGTTTTGGTGAAGAACGGCGGCGCGTAGAATGCGACTGTAGCGTCGATATTTTGGATACCGCTTCCCGATGTCGAATAAATATTTTGATTCGACATGTAATTTCTTTTTATAGATAATTCGTGTACTTCTGCTTTTAAAGGATGGTTAAACGTATAATTGATAGGTACACTAGCGTTGTCGACGATTAGCGTTTCAAGACCTTCTCTGTTCGCTACCGTGTCGCTAAAGAACAACAGCTGACTCGAAGAATCTGTGTTGTTTCCTTCATAATAATTACCGACGCATAAGACTTTCGGGTCACTTTTTCCCGTATAGACTTGTGGCATAATTGTGCCTAATGGGATTACAAATGTTCCTGCGTCTGTTCCGTCAATATTGAACGAACCCGTTCCATCGTTAATAATGTTTGTTCCCCAACGAACAACGACGCGATGCCAATTGTTATAGCTCAAAGAATTATCGTTAGATAAAAATATTAAATCTTTTGGATAAACACCAGGGATAGCTTTCGAAGGCGAGATGTCTGCGCTATGGCTTAGTTGTAGTTGTAGTCTAAAACCTTTTGGATAACCATTTTCATCCTTTAAAGATCCAGTAACTAAAGATAACGCATAACTGGAAGATAAATGAAAAATGGTTCCCGCCTTGAAATGACCGGTAGTTATAGAATCTTCTTTGTACCTAGGATTAATTCTAAAATCGAAAGAAAAGGCGCCCGAAAGCGCATAAGCACCTGTTACGTGATTTGCATGAACAGGAAGTTCTGGTCTTTCGATCGATGGATATAATAACACTGAAGAGTTTGGCGTGTTATTCGTAGAAAAAAAATTTAAAGTATTGTAGTTGGTATATCCCCATCCTGCAGTTGGATATGCCGACGCATAATATTTCATTAACATATCTTTTACGTTTAATTTTCTTAACGTATTTGACGTAAAAGACGGTGAAGGAATAAAACGATTTATATTAATCTGTTTTTGTTTTTTTGCAGAAGTAGCTTGGTTGGTTACATCACCCAAATATTTTTGTAGCGATCCAAAAAAAGATCCACTGACGACTGTAGATCTAGCGATTTGAACTACACTTTTTCTTAACGATTCTACATCGGTGTCTTTAACGTAAGATTCAAGAAAATTTTCTAATGGAGTAACTTCTTTTTCTATTAAAGATCTTCTTGGAAATAAATTTAAATTACCGACTATTCCGCCCGTCGACGATGAGGAATATTGTCTTTTAGGATTTATAATAGTAGTAAAAAATTCTACATCGTCATTTGTAACTGGAAATATCGCCATATCAGATTTTGTCTTCTGGATGATTACACAACTATAAAATCGCTGCGATAAATTAAAAGTCTAATCTAATTCTAAACGTAAGATCTCTTTCCGGACTTTTTTCTACAGGACGGCTCAACTTTGCTACTGCCAACAGGTTATTAGAACCGTCGTACAATCCGATGGTCGTAACGTAAGTAAACGTATCTTGTAAACCTTCCTGTCCTTCATCAATAACTACTATTTTTTGCGAAGTAGAATCGACGAAGGTCGGATTAGAAGAATAATTAAACTCATCCGCAGGAGCTCTACAGAATATCAAGGTGCTATTGATGTTTGTAATATTTTGGAACGTAATTGCCGTCAAAGAACCCGATTGAAATCTTGTAGCGCATATGTGATCTATGATGTCGTCCATGCTTCCTGACATTACAAAGTCAGGTATAAATTTTGATTTTTTTGCAGTTGCAGTGCCAGTGTTACCCAATATTGTAGTACCCGTTGGCGCCATCGCGGCGATCGTTCCAGATACAAACTGACTACCTGAAGTGATTTTTGCGAGATCTAAAACTGCGACGCCAGCGTCGTAAAACATCAATCCAACTCTTCGCGAAGTATTGGAAGAATCGACTATCGTTCCATACTGTCCACCGAATGTTGTAAACCTTGCGTCATTGGATCCTATGTCCGTAAATATCGCAGAACCAGAAATCGACGTTATGTTTAAGTTTGAAAATCCATCGGCGTCTGCTGCTGGTGGCATATCTATGCTAGTACCTAATCTCGAAACAAAAGACGCCGATTGATAGAATCTCATTGCGAACGTTTCACGTTTAATTTGGTCTCTTGCAAAGAGTCGCTTAAAAGCTAAAAATAAACCTACATCTATCGTGTCTTGTGTCACGCTAACTTGAGGCTCGAGTGGAACCTTAAATTGTGCAGTACCGTCTCCCAAGAGAGTTTGTGCAAATTGTCTGTAAATTTCTCCTTTTTCTCGAGCCATTAATGAGCTGCTGGGGAACAATAATTTGCCTGTTGAGTCTTCGCCTATTTTGGCATCGTATAAAACGCCGTCTGCGTAGTCGTCTGTGGGCGGAGCTAAACCAACCGTTATATCGAATATTGGATTTGCTGTTTGTAGAGTGAAGTCTTGATCATAAACGGTTTGAAACAACGATGACGTTACGCCGGGCCCTACGCCACCCGTTACGAAATGTTGATATTTACGTCGTGACGTAGAACCGCTGATGTCTTCTTGCAGTACATCGATCAATTGATTTAAAAAAGATTTTGCGGTTTTTATGTCGTTTGATAATAATGTTCGAAACGTTGACATTGTATAATTTTCCTATTGTTTATGTCGACTTGTTGTTTATGTTAACAGGTACCGTAAGGCTTAAACCCGACATTACGCCTGTTATTTTTATAGATGTAGAAATTTGCAATTTTCCACTAGCGTCTATTGTTCTACCATACGTATTAAAAGTAGTGTCAGATATTGCTGGCGCGCTCAAAGTGATTGTTGCTTGTTTTATGCCCGCATTCGAACCTGGGCTTACAGCGACCGATTTCGTTGCCGTACGGAAAGAATCTTGAAGAACTGAGCCTACAATTTGCTGTCCATCGACTTGACCGACTAGCAAGAAAAGCGATGGATATTGTACTTCGAAAGTAGTCTCAGCTAATTGAGGATCAATTTGTAAGGTCGAATCTTGGGACGATAATTTTTGTTGTACTATAAATGATATAGGACCAGCTCCTGGTACTATCGTATCGATCGCCGAACCTAATAGTACTAGTTTCGGTAAATAAACTAGGGGATTTGGAATGGATACTAGTCTATATTTTAAAGCTAAGTTGCTGTTGGTCAAGGCTTCGAATATCGGCGTATTTTTTTCTATTTTTTCTCGACCGATTGTTCTTCCATACTTGGTAATAATTCCATAGTTGACTTCGTCGTCGCCTAAAGAAAACTTTGCTATTTTAAAAGAATTATTGTTTCTTGCCAAGGCTTCGCGGCCGAAGTCCGTCAACACGGCGTCTAAAATAATGTTGTTTGTAGAATTATCTAACCATCCCATTTAACACCCTCCAAAACTACTGATACCTATCAATAAGACAAAAAAACTACCTTGTTATATTCAAAGTAACTATGTTGACGGATTATATCAAATAATAAAGTTCTTCTATTCTTTCGGTTTCCGTTTTTGCAGTTAAGAGCCTAGGATCATCTATTTTTATTTTTAAATAATCTGTTTTTTGATTTTGCGTATTAATGAACTGAAGCTTATAATAGCCTCCGTTGCTGCCGTCTTGATTCGTAGTTACCAATTTATTAATTCCCGTTTTATAAGAAATTACTTTAAAATATTCAGGCATAAAATATATTTTTAATTTTTGAGACGACAAGCCAGATACTTGAATCACGTCTTTGAACAAATCGGTCTTTAGATACATGTTAGGATACGGTCGGGGCGAACCACTTTCGCAAACTATCTTTTTTGTTAATTCATTTTTGAAAAAATCGAAACTTACTTCGACTTGAATACCATAATTCGATATCAATCCATGAGCGTCGACTGCCGCGATTGTGTAAATATATTTCGAGGCTTTTAGATTTTCAGCATCGATTATAAACTCTACGTCTTTAAAGGTAAAAGTAGGATATTTTTGATATTTTACATACGCTAAATTATCTTTCGACATTTCGAAATTATTACCATCTATAATCTCTCCTGTCGTTTTTTTTACGCTCGAAAAATCGAAGCATTGTTGTTCTAAGAGCTCGAATGATTCGTGTATAGAATTGCGACGAAGTATCTGGAACTGTGTTATATCTCTTTGCGAATTAAATGGCATTTGCCAATTAACGTGAAATTCTTTTTTCTTATAATCCCAAACAAAGTCGAGTTCAGTAGGCGGCGGGGGAGGTATATTTTCTTCACAACTCACTCTTGTTATTGTGGGATTACCTACTAAGTAAAAAATTGTTTTATGATAATTCGAAGAATTTGACGGTTTAACCGCTATTTCAAGTTGTAGAAATGCTCTAATAGAATATACGTAAGTTGAACCATAACGTACGTTAACATCTATTGTAGATTGAATATTCGGATTGGCTATATATAAAGTATTTTCTTTTACGAAACCATCTTCGCTAATACGATGTTTTTCTATAACGTACCCGATCGTACTAATTACGCCATTTGGTATTTCTGTAGTAGTTGCTCCAACATCGCCATGCAACTTTAAAGAAGAGTCGTTTTGTCTTTGTGAAGTAGAAAATTTATTTATTTGATCTAAATTTTGCTTGGTTAGACTCGTAGATGAAAAAATATCAGGAAGTATGGCGGTACTCAACATTGTATAGAATTTTTTTTCATTATCTTTTATCGTTTGAAATAACCTAGGACTTATAATTTCGTCTTGTTTAAAGAAAGTAACGCCTAGAGTTTCATAAGACTTATTTCCTATTTTTTCTATACACTTGCTCGACGTTTCTATTTCTTTTCTAAAAAATTCTAGATTTGAAGACTCTGGCGTTTCTTGATAATCCTCCATCAATTTAGCCAAAAAATCTTCGGTTATTGTAGCCTGACTTAATGCCGAATCGGTTAATAATTCGCCATCTACACCCTTATTGATATCTTCCGACGCATTTTCAATTGTTTTAAAACTTGAAAAGCTATAGGGCATATAGTTGCTTATAGCTAAATTGTCTTGCGAAATGGCGCGCCATTCGTTCGCTCGTAAATCTACGGCAACATTTTTTTTATTTCCAAAACGATCTAACATCCACTCAAGCTCGACGTATCGAGGCACTCTTAACGAAAATGAAGATAAGCTTATATCGTTTTTATTTATCGTGGGTTTTTTATAAACTTCGGGGACGCTTGGAGTAGATTGCACGTATTCGTCGGCAACGTAAAAATTATAAATAAATTTAGAAGTAAATCTACTTATTTCAGTTACCTGAATAGAATAAATTTCGTTTGATCGTTTCGAAACGGTTGTCATATTGTTTACGCTATCATCTCTAATTCTACAAAATAACTATCAAATTCAAGTTTTCTATCGTCTGTTTGTCCAGTTTGAATAGACCCACCTCGGCGATAATAATATTCATTAGAAGAAGAAGATAACTGTACTTTTACTATGTCACTGTTGTTTTCGTAATATTGTATTATGCCAGTATTTCCTGAATTAAGCGATTGAATCTTCTCCTCGTCAACAATAAATTTTTCTGGATCGAAATATAAATGAAATACCCTGTCGAATTTTTTTGGACAAATTAAAGAATTTTTTATTGCATCGACCCCAATAAAACTCGTATTCTTTAGATATTGTATCGCGCCTTCGGTTAACGATATTTGAGAGTTTATTAGCGTTTCATCGAAATTTGTTAGTGTTTTATTATAGTTGTAAAATGCATGTTCATCGAAAGATTGACCCGTAATGAAACGCAAATATTCTTCTAACATGAAGTTATTTGTGTGATTTTTTATTAACTGCATATACTGTGATGGATCGATGAAATTTTTATATTTTAAGGCGTATAATTCGTCAAGATTATTTTGATAATCAACTTTTTTTAAATTCGTAGATTTTGAAAACTTTGATTGAAAATCGTTTAAATTTAAAAATGGAAAAACAATGTTTTCTTTGTCAAAAGACGGCGGTAGTTCGGCGAGGTAATCTTCGTAACTGTTTAACGTTCTAATCGAAAATTTATTGATGTCAAAAATAAATTTTTGTGGCTTATAAACCAATAACGGTCTTAGATTGTCGACCAAATAAACATTTATACAAATAAGATTTGCATCGTTGATCGTGCTCTGTAGCGACGACGCGTCGATAGGTTTTTGTAATTTTCTGTATAGTTTATGTGGTATACCGACCGATAAAATTTTAGAATTATTCGCCCATGGATTTCTAAATTCCCATTTATTCAAATAACTTTTTAAGAAAAATTTCCAAGAAACTAAATGAACATCTTCCAACGGTAAACATCCATCTATAATTTTTGAATCTTCATCCTTTAGAGAAGTAAAATATGGAACTACTAACGATCTAACAAGAGAATTATAATTTTCTTGAAATCTAACTTTCATGTAAGCTAATTTACTTTTTACTAATCTTAGTTGTTCTATTGAAAAAATTTCAGATATCAATCTATCTATTTGTTGAGTGCCTAACGTCGTTGATGTTGACAGTATTAGATTTAAGTTAGTTCGAATACTAATAGCGTTATTGGCTATAGTTCCTGCTTCGAAATTATTAATAAAGTCATTAAACTTAGCTTCTAATACCGACAAATAACACAGAAAATAAGAAGAAAGTTTTCTTACACTTAATATTTCATCGTTTATAAAATTTTCAGCATACAAGATGATATCGTCGTAGTGATAATAGTTATAAACTTGAATTGTATCTTTTTCGTTTCTAAAGCTTTTGGCAAGTTCTAACGTTAAAGTTACAATCGAACCTTGCTCATCGACATAAACATATTTGCTTATTGCTTCTTTGTTTGATTTTCTAATTGTCGCTGCGTTCGAAGCATAGCCAACTATAATTTCTTGATTGGTGTCGTCTAAAATTAAACAACACATTAAAAATAAAAGTACCATCATAGATTCTAACGAAACTCTGGAATAGTACGTTTTCTGCCTATCGACGTTGGCGGTAAATGGATTTCTAAAAGAAAATTGATCGCTAATGTCCGCCGTCGAATCTGCTACTTTGAATTTTTTCAAGAGCTTCGACATAAACTCGGCGATGTTATCAAAAGTCTTATAGTTTATAGGCGCATTTAGATTGACGCTTTTTACGTTTGGATCTCCACCAGTCCCCAGTTTAATTTCGTTTTTATTGTTTTTATAATAATTTTCTAGATACGTTTTGAATTCGGTCCTTAAAGAACTAAATGCAGAGCTATAAGAATCATTACCATTTTGAGCTTTTATAATCGAGTTCGTTTTAAAAACTACATATAAGAAAATGTTAGTTAACAAGTGACGACCAGAATTTTCGTAATCTGCCAGCGCGCGAGCAATTAAAACTCGACCTAAATCCGTGGTGTCATTGTCGACTATGCTATTAGGCAATCCGGTTCTAGTTAAAAAACCTTCGCTGTTCAATAAATCTTGTTCTAGTCTTCTTAATAACAACAGTGGATTTCTTATTTCTTTATCTAATAAATCTTGTCCAGGTTTATTTTCGGGTGTTTGATCCGTATCTGCATCTTGATCTGCAGAATCATTGGTCGTTCCAGTTACTATCTGTAATTTAGTTCTGGGCGATATATTGTCAAACATCCACGATCTTACACTCGAGTTTAATCCCGTTATTTCTTTTAAATTTGTTATCGTAGTTTTTAGTTTATTTCTAAAAAGGTTTATGTCACTTGTGTTAAACAAATCGCTGGTATTCGACGTAAAAACGTCGTCGACTAAAAACGCTGAACCTGGTGTTAAAATTGACTGTCTGTTAGCGCCGATGTCGTCATTAATATATCGATTCTCAAAACTTAAAACTTCAAATTCTTGTTGCGCCGTTTGTTGCGTCGTTGTCCTTGTTGCGACAAATTGAGATAAGCTCGTTAAGTTATAATTGTTTATTAGTCGATTTTGAGATGGTATTTGTGTTATATCATCGCCAAATCTTCCAATAAAAAAATCCCAAAATAACCTATTGTCAGTTGTCGTACTCGGCGAAATTTTTGTTGATGAATAACCAAGACTAGTTAACAAAGAATGTGAAGGAGACTGTGCTTGGGACATTAAACGTAATTTATCAGAATACCTAAATTCTCTACTTATTAGATAACTTAATCTTGCTAAAGTTTTGCCTTTTTCTTTTTTGTCACCGCTGCGTATCAAATCTCCCATTGGTACATTTAAAATTGATTTTTCGTCGTTCGTAAAAACATTTTTAAAAACGTTGTAATAAGTGTTTTTTACATCGACGTTAAATTGTAATTCTGGATTGAATACGTCGGAAGGAACTTCGCTTTGTTTTGAATTAAAATCAAATTTTTGATCGTAGTTTTTAGGATTAAAAATTGAAAAAGGATCCTGCATCGACGAATCTGAAGGAGACGATTTTTTCATTACGAACAATCCATCGTCCTTGCAAACGCCCGATCTTAACGCTTCTTTATATTCTTTGCACAACTGTAACCAAAGTTTCGTATTCGTCCAATTTTTTATAGTGTCAGGATTACACTTGGTTATTGTTTCAAATTTATCAAAAATCTTAAAAGTCGATGGTATATCCTGTAAACCTTTTACCTCAACGCTAATGTCTTTTTTAGGATTTAGAATTTTTTTTGTATCTTCAAACGCGCTAACCAAATCCGTTATATCATCTTCTATTTTTGTACAAAAATCTAAAAGTTCGGTTCGCGTATTATCGATATAATTAATCGTCGTTTGTTCTGATTCAGTAGGTATGGTTTCTAGAATGTTATTAATAGTGTCAACGCAAGTTATCAATAGAGCATCTTGTTTTATTTGAAAAAATTCGCCTATTTCGTTAAGATTACCAGCGTTGGTATAGCATGGAAGAAAATTAGATAACGCAATTATTTCTGGTCTGTCTGAACTGACGTTCTTAAACAAATCTAACGGCTGCGAAGTTGTTTCTGAAAAAGTTGCATCAATTTTTTGATTATCGATTGAATAAACTTGAATAGGCGTTTCGTCGAGCGCCTTTTGCGTTGCACTTTTTTCTTTAGGTTTAGAGTGCATCGATTGTTGGGTGTTATTTTTAGCTTTAGCTTTGGTCATATTCTTCCGGATCGATCGTTATTAATTGACTGCTGACCGTTGTACCTACCGTATAATCGTAATACACTGGCGTTATATAATATCTTATATTGCCTGCATCTGAAAAATTCACGTTATCTACGTAACTGTTGTTGTGCGTAGTGGTTAAAATTGTTCTTATATGATTAACTTCTTTTACTATGACAAAGTGATCGTAATGATCTCCTGAGTTATTTATGCTCCATTTTAGTGATATCTTATCGAGTGTTATTCGATTGGCCAAAAAGTTCTTAACGCCCAATATTTTTTTTAGGACATCCATCTGTACGGTTTTTACGACGCCTATTTCATCATATTGTAAAAATTGCGAATCGAGCAAAATACCTTCCTCGTTTTCAGCGCCAAGAGTGCCAGTTTCTAACGCGCTCTTTTGAAACCATTTATACGGGCGATAAGCTCTTTTCTTATAATATGTTCCATTAATCGTTCCACCCTCTATGACCTTCACGTATCTAGGCAAAAGAGTAATTGGATTTTTTAAAAACGCTCTAATTTCGTATCTATAAGAATGACTTAGGTCTAAGTTCGACACCGCAGAAACGTATCTAGTTAACTCATCATCATTGAAGACGCCGCCTGTATTAAAAAATTGGTTAAACTCTTCTTCTACGCCAGGCGATACTGATAAATTTATTCTTTTTACTTTAAAAAACAATAGATTTTGAAAAAAAGCTTTTTCTCCTTTGATTTCATCAGCAAATTGTTCAGAGATACCTGCGGACTCAAGAGCCGCCTTGACTAACTCATTAGTATTTTGCTCTATCTTGGAGGTTATATTAAACGACACCGACGCTTCACCATTTTGCGTCGTACCTAATTGCGCGTCAGATACCTCGGCGGATATTACTACTTTTTTTTCTATGTATTTGTGTAATTTTTTTACAGAAATTCTACTACTTCCATTTTTTAACAAAAGCGTCAACATATATTCGTATGTTTTACCATTCATGACGTTCTTGTCAATAACGATATTGTTATCTTTGGTTTTGTAATTAGATACTACAATCGCGTTGCCGTCGATACCACCATTTGATCCGGGAAGTATTAGTAATTTTTCTATTTTATAAGAACCTACTTCTTCTGGAACATTAAGTAACTCTATTTGAACCGCCTTCTCGTCGTTCGAATTAGAGATTAGCATGACTGTCGAGTCAAAAAACGATATCTCTGCATCAATTATGTTTTTATACGCCGAAAGATCACTATTGTTTTTATCGACAGTCGATATGCATCTATAAATCTTTAATTTAGCAGATTCTTTATCGTCGAAAATTACTATAGAATTGTCTTTTAGCGCCGTGTCCTCAGAAATAGTTTCATAACGAGATATAAGACCATTGTAGTCTATAGTTTTTTTCTGAAAAATTAGCTTATCAGCTAAATCGTCTTTAACTGTCGCTGTTAACATACTTCGATTCGAAATTGTATTTCCAGAAAAGAAGGGTTCTTTTATACTTCGCGCCTTATTGAAAAGCGATTCTATGTCTAATTGTTTTGATATACTCTGGAACGAAGAAATCGTTTCATTCTTCGCATAAAGTTCAAAATTAATATCAAATTTGTCAAATTTTGCGTTTTTAATTAATTTTGGTATCTTTACGATATGGCTTGCATAAATGATTGGTGATTCGCTTTGTTCGTCAATAGTGCTATAGCGTGGATAATTAATGACCACGTTTTTAATTGCAGTCGACGTATAATAATCAACTAAGTTTTTAATATTATTTGAATAGCTTAAAAACTCTGAATAATTTTGCAAAACGTCAGCCGGATCTTGTTTAATATTTTTTATGATAAAAAGATTGATGTCTTTTAGATTGATATTTGAATTCGTAGAATTAGTAGGTCGCGTCGGTAATTGCGATAAAATTCTTCTTTTTTTGTTAGGTTTTTTGGTAAGATTTTCTAGGTCGATGCTAGTATCAAGCAACAATTGATCTACTTCTAATTTTGAATCTTCGATATTGGCGTATTCAATTAATTGTTTATCGATAATTTTTTTGGTTTTGTCTTTTTTTTGATTGTTGTAATTTTCAGGATAAAATTTTATTTTTAATTTTGATATGTTTTTTTCGGTGATATCGGTTCTGCGAATGTTAAAAATAAATTTAACCTGATATTCATTTCTACTTTCAGATATTATCGAAGCGTAATAATCTGGCACTGAAAGTGTAGACGTTTTGAGTGGTTGACTAATAAGCTCTATTGCCACTGTTTTCCTCGTTTGTTTCAAATACCAACGTGAACAAATGAATGAAATTAGCTGCCCCCGTTGAATCTTGTAAAACTTTTCCAATAAAAAAAATGTGATGTGTATCGGCGAACGGATTATTCGCGTTATTGTTTACTTTGCCGTAGTCGATTACATCTAATTTAGATACTTTATCCGGAGCTATTTCAAACATTTGTGCAATGAGCTCATTGTCTCTAGAAGTCGGATCGAAGTATATTGTTTTGGCAGACGACTCATATTTAGAAAGTTCGCTAGAAATATCTTCGTAAGTTAATTTATCGATCGGTCCCCAGGGTCTATATTGACCCAAAAATAAACCCGCTGTTTCTAGTTCTTTTATATTTTTTTTATCGACGTTAGCACCAGAAGATTTTTTTATAGGCGGTAAGTACATGAAGTTTTCGACATTTCTTAATTTTTCATCATTAAAAATTGCGTCGATATCATCAAGCGTAGATGCATTCTGCATTTGCAGACTTAGTTCATCGGGAACAATTTGAAAAGTTATTTCGTTATTGCTTAAGGCAAACTCGTTATCTTCAAAAACGTCGTCTTTCGAACCTATTATTTTTAATTTTCTAAAGTTATCGAAAGACGCAGTAAGAATACCTTCTATTTGAGAAGCAAAATTTGTGTCTGTAATTTTTGTTGTTGTAATACTACCGGTTACTAGATAATTTTTACCATAAGTTTTATCGTATTGCCTTAATTGACCTTCTCTAAAGATCGTAAAAGCTAAACTTGCGGACGTAGTGGACTCTGCTGCAGATGTTCGAAGAGTGTCCGTAGATTTAAAAGGTACTAAATTACCTGAATCATCGCTTTCAAATATAATTTGGTCTTGAGGTAGATTAAAACATTCTAAATAAATTTTATTAGTAGGGTCTTCGTGGCCGCTATTCGCGTTTTTTTGATAAAAAACGCCAGAGTCTGAAAATGTAGCAAATTTGACAATAAAATTTCCGTCAGCCATCTGCCGACGACCTTCCGTCGTCAGAATAGCATCGATGACCCTAGATTTATTGTCTAATATTCCACTCATGTTTCCACATAACAAATATGCTCTTTTACTAGAATGTCACCCAAATAATTCTAGAGTATCTTGGAGGCTAGCGTAGCAAGTTCGGATCTTTCACCTTTAATTAAGTTAACGTGACCAGCGATAGAATGTTCTTTGAATCTCTCTACTGCGTATGTCAATCCGTTGGTAAAAGCGTCGACGTGGACATTGTCAATTTGTTCTATGTCACCCGTCAAAACGAGTTTGGTACCATCACCGACCCGTGTAATGATGGTCTTTAATTCGTGCATCGAAAGATTTTGCGCTTCATCTATAATAATGTACGCGTTTGGAATAGAACGACCCCGAATGAACGTTATGGCTTCTATTTCGATCAGTCCTTTTTCTTGCATGAGAGCGAGGTAATACTCATCGCCTAAACGAGTCTTTGTGGGATCGCTAGAAGCTCGTTTCTTATTTCCTTTCTTGCTGTTCATAAGAAAGTTAATATTGTCTCTTATTGGTGCGATCCATGGTTCCATTTTTTCTTCAAGGGTTCCTGGAAGAAATCCGATATCCTTACCGACTGGTTGTACTGGGCGAGTAACTATTAGTTTTTCGTATTTTGCATTGTCGGAATTGCCTATTCCTTTTAACTGCTCTAACGCTGCTGCTATCGCGAGGAGCGTCTTGCCCGTGCCTGATGGTCCGGTTAGAGTTAATAACTTTACATTATTATCGAATAATAAATCAAGAGAAAATGATTGTTCTTTATTTCTTGGTTTTAACCCAAAGGCTTGTTCTATCTTGCTTATTGGAACTAATGGACGATCTGTAGAAATACACTTAGACAAAGCTGACTTTGTTGTCTTGCCGTCTACGCCTGTATTTTTTATTACAACTATTTGATTAGGATATAGTGAGTTATTTTCTGTCTCTTCTTTAGTCAATAATAGTTCGTTTTCTTTATAAAACTGCTCTACACGTTTTTCGTCAATTTCAACTATTGCTACTCCCCTATAAAAATGTTCGACGTCCGCAGTTACTCTAAGCTTTAGATAATCTTCACATTTGATTCCCAAAGAATCGCATTTAATTCTGACGTTAATGTCTTTGGTTACCAATATAGCTGTATTTGAATTTCCATCCGAGTTGAAAGAACTTTCCTGTTCTTGTTTTTGCTGCAACATAAATGATATGATCATGTTGTCAACCTTGGACGATTCGAGTTCCGGGGGAAGATTAGTTAAAATCTGTGGATTAATCGCTACGATTCGTAAAGTAGCACCATTCTGTAACTCGATACCATCTATCAAACTACCTTTTATTCTTAGATCGTCCAACGTTTTAGACGTGTGTCTCGCATTTTTACCAACTTCATCCAACCTACTCTTATGCTTATCTAACTCTTCTAAGACAGCCATAGGAATAATCAGATCATTATCCTCGAACGAAAAAATAGAATTTGGATCGCTCAACAGCACGTTAGTATCTAAAACATAAGTTTTTTTCATATTGCTACTAACAATTATAACACAGTTTAAACAAATACGCTTTAATTTTATAGTGTTTGCGCTATATGAAGCAATCAACAAAAAAAAGAAAATTAAAAATGGTACAAGATAATATTTGCTTTAATTTACACGATATACACGACGTCGATTGTCAAAAAAAATCATGTAAAAATTGGGTATCTTACAAGGACGGCAAAAATTGCGTCATAATTGCTTCAAAGGCAGGTCCAAAAACGCTCCAAGAGATAGGTTCAATCTATAACTTGACTCGAATGAGGATCTGCCAAATTGAAAAAAGTATCTATCAAAAAGTTAAAAATTTAATTCAAGATTGATCGATAGTTTGATCGATCTTTTTTTTTGTTTTCTTTTTAAATTTAGTATCTTCGATTGGTAGCGTTTCTTCTAGCGCTTTAACTTGCGCAGAGTCTTGCGACTCTTCTACGGTTTGTTGTTTCTCTATAGTTTCGATAACAACTTTTGCAAGTTCTTCTTCCTCGGGAGGAATAACTTTTTGATTCTCGACCTCTTTAACCTCTTTAACTTGAGGCAAAACCTGAACTGGCTTTGATGTTGTTGCTAAAGAACGAATTTTCTTTAGTTCATTTGTAGAAAGCACTAGGCCATTCTTGCCAGCTACGTAAGCCTTAGTTGGATCTAAACCTTGCTCGGTTATAGCAGCCAAAATGGCATTGTTGTGGTGACGCGCCATTCTTCACTCCTTAGACTTCTCAAGTTCGATTGTTAACTTGACAAGTTCCTTAGACTTTGCCTGAAGTTGTCGAAGACCTTTACGGGCTCGAACGCCAGCTGCGGCGGTACCTTTTGCGTTTTTAGATACGTCTTGCTCAAGCGATTCGACTAACGTTTTCAGTTCGTCCCATTTTTGTAATACAAGATTGTTTTCCATTTATTCATCTCCTAAGATGTGATAGAAATATATGCTTTTGATACAATTAGTAAATATTTTGTCAATTATTACTTGATCATTTTGATAAATTCATCGGGAAATAAATGTTTGTTTCTGCCATAGAACCTGTCCCAATCCGCATCTAAAACGTATGAAACTGCGTGATCGGTTTCATTTCTAATAGATCTACCCAGAGCTTGGATTATAGATTTCGCTGTCATATAAGGATACCATTTTTCGTTTCTCTCCATTCGCTTCTTTACTACTAGATCTCCCAAATAGGGGAACGGTACTTTACAAACTATCTGAAATCTACTTAGGTCGTCTTTGAGATCTATACCTTCCATCATCGATGGACTCAACAGCACAGTCGGGTCTTCACTATTAATGTGAACTTTTAGCACCTCGTCTCGGTTAGTAGAATCGTGCAACATTAATCTTGACGAGTCAATATTTTCTTTAATAAACTTTGCAATCTTGTAGTTGGTGCAATGAATAATGCCTTTATCGCTAGCGTGTTTTTCCAACAATAACTTGATAGTTTCGACTACAATTGGTAGAGTTTTGTCGATAGCACCTTTTGACATGCTTCCGGCGGGTAGATAATGAATAGGCCTATTATCTACCGGGAATGGAGATGGAATTGAGAGGTAAGCAACGTCTAGATCTTTTAATCCCAACGATTCGCAAAATACTTGCTTGTCGACGATGGTTGCCGACATCATTAAGACCCTACCTCCCAATTTAAAAAATGAAGAAAATGCGTATGGTGAAACATCGATAGGTTTAAATTCGTATTTTTTACCAGCCTTCTTGTTGTCGGGAAGTGGCAATGCCACGTTCATTACCCAGTTCTCTGGTTTGTATACCTCGACGAACGTTTCGATCTTTGAGGCGTGTTTCTCAAGTAACTCGTATTGTTTTGAGTGGATTCCATAACCTTCGATGTCGTTGCTTAATTTCATCAAGGACTTCTCTAGCGAAGATATGTGTTTCGTCAGAGTTCTCTTATAAGTTGTCTTGATCCATTCATGAATGGCAGCCTGCGATTCGTTGCGGGGCGGCTTGCACTTTAAAATATCACGAGCAAACTTTTCAGAAAATGTCACTTCAATAAACTTGCCGAGTTCAGTTTCCGTGTTGTGAGCTTCATCGACAACCAATAGTGCTCTAGGTTCTAGTTTGCCAGCGTACGCTGATTCGGCCAGGATATATGGGAAATTGGTGACGGAAACTGGTGAATCAATGAATTGCTGTTTTTCGATCGAATATGGACAAGAAGCCTTACAGTGTTTTTGAAACTCGGTACCAGCTAATTGTTTGGTTAGTCTAGACAGGATACGCTTTGATTCTGCACAAGTTTGGTCTTCATAAAAAGAACACCGATAATTTGTCGAAGATTTAATAGATCTTACGAGATTCTTACCAGACGTCGGCCCAAAATCGTTGAGATATTGGGCCTGTAGAATCTTCTGCGTCGTTACCACGTAGGCGCCTGTTAAAACCTCGTTGTCTTCTTTTAAGATTGGTTCGGCATGGGCCTCCATGTACCGCGAGATTGTTAGGCCGGTGGCCGACTTACCCACGCCAGTACCCAGTTCTAATATGACATATTTTTTGCCCGACTCGTAAGAGTCGAGCGCAAACTCAATCGCCTGCCTCTGTTCTTTTCTAATTTGAGGAAAAGGGAAGTAATGATCGTATGGATACTTTGGCATCCACTAATGAGTACATCATCCTGCGTACAATTTGCAATTTAATTTTTGTCGCCAATAATTTTATCAACAATTCCCATCTCAATTGCTTGTTCTGGGGTCAAGAAAAAATCGTGTCCAGCTTTCATCAACTTATCGACGTCCTCTTTTTTCAATTTTGTTTCATTGGTTAAAGCCGTCACCATTAAGCTTTGTAATCTCTCAAATTCTTTCATCTCGTTCATCGCCTCGAACACGTTACCTAGTACGCCACCAGAAATTGGGTGGATCATGATACGAGCAGATCTGCCTATCATCCTTTTGCCTTTGACACCAGAAGCTAGTAAAAGAACTCCTGCCGACATAACTTTACCGAGAGCGATGGTATGCACAGGACACGGCAGGAACTTGATAGTATCATACAATGAAAACATTTCATCGACCGAACCACCATAAGTTGAAATAACAAGATGGATGGGTTTGTGATTTTGATTAGCTAGATGAAGTAACTGAACGATTACATTAGAGATCGAGTGTTCGTTTACTTCTCCATGAAGTACTACGAGTCTATCATCCATTGCAGAAGAATTTGCTACGTAGTATACGTCGTCTATACCGTTCGATTTACTTTTAGAATTTTGATTAATTATTCTTCCCATCACTTGCCTCCATCGTACATGCCAACAATAGTTAAATCCGGAATGCACTCTTTTAAAAACGATGAAATAACTTGTGCTTTCTCTATGTCTTCTAATTCTAGACTAAGATAATATATGATCAGGCATCTTTGTCTTTCCGATATACCGAAATCAGATATTTCTTTTACTATTTTTCTAGCTAATAGATTTTCTTCCGCTAGTTTATCACCATCGGATTTACCATAGAGTTCAGTCATATAATACCTGATGTCCTAGTAAAAGATTCGATTTTGCACAATGTTTCTCCTAAAACCCTAATATACTTTCCATAAACTTCTTCGCCTTCAATTTCAGAATTTAATATGGTAAAGTCTCCCCATCTTTTATTTTCTACAATAAACTGAATAGCTTCCCAAGTTGGTAAATCAGCAGAATTAGCCTCAAGTACATTAACAAATGTTGGTGCAAGAGAAGCTCTTATATCATCTAATTTTATAATAGAATTCATGTGATCTTTGCCCGCCATTATTTCCGACGTGCATATGTTGGTGACTCTATGAACTATTCCGCAATTATTGCATTGCGAATATTTTACGACGACATCACCATCGTCTTTGATGATAGAAAAAACAACAAATTTATGTGCAGGTGGTTCTTTCAAGGTTTTATATTGAGGAAGAACGCATCGACATTTAATCAGGTGCTTTTGCCCAAACATATCACTTCTTTTTTGTTTCAATCTTCGTCGCAGCTTGAGGAGCATTCAATTGATTGACTACAACCTTTTGAAATGAAGGTAGTCCTTTTTGAAAACCTTGAGACAACGATAGATTCAGCAGATTGATCACGGCTAATAGTTGAGCACCATCAAGTTGCGGTTCTAGTTTATTTTGACCATTAGCTGTTGTCAAATTCGCAATAGCTGTATCTTTTGCGTATTGAAGTAGAGTGAAGGCTTCTTTTGAAATTTTGTCGACTTGATTCATTTTTACACCACTATCGACACAATACAATATTTATAGCCACCGGTAAACAAAAGTTAGGTTTATATGTCTCAAACTCTAAAGGACAATTATCAACACAAAAAATTGCAAAAACTTAAATCAAAATTAAGAATTGCAGAAAACACTTTCATTTCGAATAACGAATATATAAAAACTTCTTTGTTGATAGAAGCTTTAGAACTTAACGTTGAAGAAATTAGCGAAATTGTAAAAAAACTTAGAAAATTTGAAGATATTATAAATTCTGATAAAGCTAAAAACGTCGATGCCGCTAAAAAGACTTTAACGACAAAAATAATTCGAAAAAATATCGAAGATGTCAATGAGGCTTTGAGCAAGGAAGACGAAGACGAAGAAGAAAAAGGTTTTTTAGGTAAAATTAAAAGTCTTATAAGTAGTAAAAAACCGAAAGAAAATCCGTTGATTAAAACTCTTGCGTTTATTTCTACTTTAGAAGAAGGATTTAAGGCGCTGCCAGCGATAGTAAAAAACAACATTAAGGTAGAAGAAACACAAGATGATAAAATTGAAGAACAAACGATCAATCAATTGTTGAATGTCGATGGGCTGGAAGATCAAACCAAGAAGGCCGAATATTTAAAGGCAAAACAAATTATAACAGCTTCTTTTAAAAAAGCTTTCGTAACTAAAGGTTCATTAGCTGGAATTACTGACGAGGCAGAGATCGAGCAATTTTATACAGGTTTAATGGACCTAACGTTATCAACTTTAAATAGTTTAAAAGAAGCTGTCGCAGCGGGACCTCAAGCTAGTAAAACTGGCGTTGATGCTGCAAAAGCATCACAAACGGGCGATGTAGACCAGAGTAAAAAAGCTAGTATACAAGGTGAATTAACGCCTCAACAACAAAAAGCCCAAATAATTGCCGTGCAGGCTGCTGCAAAAGACGCTGGTATTTCGGAAGAAGAAACTGTGACAAGATTTTTAAGTAAAATCATGGGGTGGGATGACGGAATTAAAAATCCCAACTCCGACATAGCGATTAATGTTCTAAAAGATTTTGCTTATAATCGAGCGAAAGTTACTAAAGGTCAATTAGACGGGTTCGTCGATGGCTTAGCAATTAATCAAGAAGAAGTAAAAACAAAAATTCAACAATTAGTTGATAAAAAAGCCGAAGAAGCTGCAGCAAAAAGGAAAAAAGGACGAACAAAGAAACCTTCCGGCGCGCAAAATAATCTTCAGCCGAATGCTCCAGGTTCCGCTGGCGCGGTAAATTAGATAGCCAAGTCTAATTATCGATAACCATCGCTCCCAAGTTTTCTACAAGAGTTTCGAATCTTGTCGCAAAGAAATATCCTGCCTTTATTCCCGCGTATGGAAATAAACGATTGTTCCATGCGCATATACCATACGACATCGAAGACTTAATAGATCTAAGCGCTCGATCAATTTTGAGAGATCTATCTTTTTTAGATTTACAGTCGATAAGTCTAATTGTTATTCGATTAGTACCTAAATTTTGTATGCGACGGGTTACAGCATCTTTTTCATATTGATTATTAGACAATAATAGTTTTTCTTGCAATTTTTTAATATGACCATCAATCTTAATAGTTGTTTTATTATTTTCTACAAGTACGCCGGCCGCAGTTATATCGACGCTATCAACTCTATCGTATTTAGAAATATCAATATTAGTAATTAAATTTCCTTTTAACGAAGACACGATATCGCTATTGCTAGCTATAGCAAGATCGACTAAAGTATTGACGTCGGACAAGTCGTATTTAACGATTACTGGTATTACTTGGAGCGAACCTCGCTCGTAATTTACCTTTAGCGTTCTTGTTACTTCTTCTGCCAAGCCTCTTAAAAATAAAATAATTGTTTCTTTACTAGCCGTGGTATCTTCTAGTATTCTGTGAATTTCAGAAACGTTTTCAATAAATCCATCAATGCAAATTATTTTTGGATTTAAAAATTTCGTCGATTTTAGCTCAAAAGCCGGCATTAGATCGGGAAATAAACAGCCTCTATTAACTTCTATAAGATTTTTATCTCCATTAATCGGATGTTGCGACAATACAATTTTCCCAGTTAAACCAACGATATTGAAACATTCGTATAATAATTCGTCGTCTTCGTCGGTAAAAGTCGACAATAGTTTATCTAAAGAGTCTTTATGAAAGACTTGATAATTCGATTCGTGTATATCTTTTTGTATATAGGAAACGAAAGCCTCGAATCCACCGGGAGATATTGCTTCTGCTTTTAGAAGATAAGAAAGTAAAAGTTGATATATTTTTGATTCGCAAGTATCTTCGAACGTCAACTCATGCATCGTTTGCATCGTGCGAGTAGGTGTTGATAATTTTGAATAATTCGCAAAACTATCGCAAACATTGATATAACTTTTTAATACGTGTTCTGGACCATAAATTGGCACATTAAAAACTATATTACTACAAAAACTGTGTACAAATCAAGGTAATAATCTTATCGAATTATACAAAATTTTCGCCACAAATGTTAGCATACCACCGCCGAGCGCGGCGCCTATCCACTTAAGCGATGATACAATAAAAGATTGAAATTTCTCAATATTTGCTATAGAAATTTCTAATTGTTGTAATTTTAGTTGAAGTTGATCGGTTTCCTTTTCGCAATCTTCGTCAGCAACTTTTGCTTCGCTTCGCCAATCTACAAGATCAATTATTTGTTTTTCAACTTTATTTATAGATTCGACTTGCGAAGCTTTATTCGCAGCTATTCTCGCAAATAAACCATCATCAGGGTGGTATATCGCATCGTGTATCTTATCAACCTTTTCAACAATCTGAATCTGACTTTTTTCGATGCCATCAATCTTGTAAAGTAACCTATCGAAGCCGCCATTTAAGGCAGGACTACCATCTAGTTTTTGTTGAATATCGTGTAATAAACGAACGGATTTTTCGTCGGCCGGCTTGCCATCTATCGCTGGCGGAAAAGATTGTTGACGATTATTTTTTTTGTTCATTGTATTATTCTATAAGTATTTCTCTTCTTAAGAAATAAAAATCTAGATTTAAAAAAATTTACAAATTAGATCTAGATAAAATTTTATAAATATGAACACATTTAATCTCAAAGAAGAAATATTTGGAAAGAAATTATCAGCTGATACTCAGATAGTTTTTGTTGCTGATTTATTCGTAGATGACTATACTGGTGGTGCTGAATTAACTTCCGAAGCTCTGATATCCGAGTGTCCTCTCAAGATCGAAAAGATAAAATCCCAACAAGTTACGATGGAACTATTGCAACAAGGCGTTGGAAAATACTGGATTTTTGGAAATTTTGCAGCCTTAAATCCCCAACTTATTCCTAGTATCGTTGCCAATTTGCAATATTCTATTTTAGAATACGATTACAAATATTGCAGATTTAGATCCCCAGAAAAACACCACGCTACGACAGGAACGCCTTGCGATTGTCATGATCAAGTTAATGGGAAATTAATTTCTGCCTTTTTCCACGGAGCTAATTCTTTGTGGTGGATGTCCGAGACCCAAAAGGAATGGTATCTCAGGTTGTTTCCATTTTTATCAGAAAAAACCAACGTTGTTTTATCCAGCGTATTTTCAAAGAATACTTTAGGCGCTATTAAGGCTCTCAGAAAGGGCGTTACAAAGGATCGCAATGGTTTATGGGTCGTTTTGGGTTCGGAATCGTGGGTTAAGGGTTTCGATGATGCGAAACGATGGTGCGAAGCGAACAATAAAATCATCGACGTTTTGTGGAACCTACCTTACGAACAAACATTAGCTCGCTTAGCATCCTCGGAAGGATTCGTTTACCTTCCAAAAGGTAAAGATACGTGTCCTCGCATGGTTATCGAAGCTAAACTTCTCGGTTGCCAGCTACAGTTGAACGATAACGTTCAACATAAAGACGAAGAGTGGTTTGCGACCGATAATCTCGAGACGATTGAAGAATATCTTTACGCAGCGCCGGGCTTATTTTGGAATAGTATTAGAACTATGATGAACTATAAACCTACTATTAGCGGTTACACGCAGACGAGAAACTGTATCGAACAAAATTATCCATGGGAGCAATCGATCAAGTCTCTCTTGGGTTTCTGCGACGAGGTGGTTATTGTCGATGGTGGTTCAACCGACGGTACGTGGGAACGTCTTCTTGAGATTCAAAAATTAGATCCGCGAGTTAAACCTTTTCAAGTAGTCAGAGATTGGAATGATAAACGATTTGCGTTGTATAACGGACAACAAAAGGCCGAGGCTCGTGCCCGTTGTACAAGTGACTTTTGTTGGCAGGTCGATATCGACGAGATCGTACACGAGGACGATTACGCAAAGGTCGTCGATCTGGCCAAGAAGTTTCCAAAAGGTGTCGATCTCATCGCGCTGCCTGTAATTGAATACTGGGGTGGACCAGAAAAGGTTCGTGTCGACGTCAATCCTTGGAAATGGCGTCTAAGTCGGAACAACCCTAATATTACTCATGGTCTACCGAAGTCTCATCGCAGATTTGACGAAGAAGGTACGATGTATTCTGTCGGCTCCGATGGAGATGACTATATCTACAAGGATTCGCTGGAAAATGTACCATGCGTTTCGTTCTACACCAACGAAGTCGATGCTGCTCGACGGGCGGCAATGAACGGAAATAAACAAGCGCTTGATGCATACGAGAATTGGCTTAATCAGGTCGCAGAACAACTTCCTGGAGTCTACCACTATTCATGGTACGATCTTGAAAGGAAAATCCATACCTACAAAGGCTTCTGGTCGCGACACTGGGCATCGTTATATAATCAAGTTCAAGAGGATGTACCTGAGAACAACAAGTTCTTTGACAAGAAGTGGTCGGATGTAACCGACCACGAGATCAAGGATCTTGCGATTAGGATGAAGTCTGAACTTGGCGGTTGGATTTTTCACCATCGTGTTGATTTTTCTAAACCAACTCCCTGGCTCAACATTAAGAAATCTGAACCGGC
>Ga0194115_10001766_pt1 | contig 26829 bp, 29 predicted proteins | sample TA2MahsurfametaG_3_FD_148656 | JGI IMG/M metagenome (GOLD analysis project Ga0194115, IMG submission 148656) | Freshwater microbial communities from Lake Tanganyika, Tanzania - TA2015002 Mahale S4 surface | ecosystem: Environmental > Aquatic > Freshwater > Lake | place: Tanzania: Lake... | reverse complement strand
ACAATGTTCTTCATACTGGTCTAGAACCAAACTATTATGATTTAGACACTCGTATTCTTCACGGCTTGTTCAACGAGTTGGTCAATTTCGTTGAATGCGAAAAGGCGTGGATGAACGTTGTGTGGGGTAAGGAACCCGGCAAACGTGGTCTATTTGAAAGATTTCGTTCACCAGAACTTGGCATTCAATATCTTCAATCGGAAATTGATCTTGAGGGTGATGAAAACAAGGTTAATGCGGAGACAGCAAAGGAAACACTTGCACTCTACAAATGGTGGAAGGAAGTATATCTAACTCGTCCTGATCCTATAGACGCATCTGGTTGGTCTGCATATCTCGACTTGCGTCGTGAACAAGGTCATGACATTCTTGAACATCATAATAATCGTTCCGAAGATGAAAAACAAAAAGAGCAAATGCTGATTAGAAATCTTAACGAAATAGAAGAAGCATATGCAAAAGAAGAAGAGGAAATGCTTCTTCGCTTGATCAAGATTCGTAAAAGTTTATGGACATGATTACACACGCATTATTTCCTACGCTCGTAGCTGAGTTTCATTATGATAAGAAAGAAGATTTCAAGCAAAGGTTTTTCAATAGAGTTCTACATCACATGGATGAACATGGTTATTCCATGGAAACTACTGGTAATGTTAACATTCATCATGATGAAGAATTGAGTGACATATTTGGATTTGCAGCTTCAAATGCATTTCAATATTTAAAAACTTTGGAATTGAATGACGAATTTGATTTGAATCTCGTAAAGACATGGCTAAACATCATAACGGAGTTTCATACACCTTATCACAATCATGCTGATTCGCATTTGTCTTTTGTCTATTACATTCAAATTCCAGAGAATCTAAATAAACCAGTAAACTTTGCTATTGAACGTTCTCCAAACGAATTGTTTCATGGTATTGGAAATACCAATATCAATAATTGGAACACATGGAATAGTACAAATTGGTACTTCAATCCTGTAGAAGGACAAATGTACATGTTTCCAGGCAAACTATTTCACTATACGTCGGGTTATGGTTCTGGGTCTCCCGACACTCCAGTGAAAACGCTGGATGATCTAAAACCTAGACGCATATCTATCGCCGGTGACTTTGTTCTTACATATAAGCAAAGAATCGGTCGGGCTTATGGTATCATGCCCGTTTCCAATTGGAAAGTATATAAAGGAGTATAACATGCAAAAGACTGAATTTACTCAGCGTAGCTATGACGGTAAGTGGGTTCTGTGGTCGTATGAAGTTGATCCGACCATTGATCTTGAGGATTTTCGTGGGCGCGAAATGTTAATTCCCTATCGTTGGATTCCTCGTGGTGTTTATGACTATTTTGTGGAGTTTGAAAATGTCTAATATTCGTATCATTAAGTTAATTACTGGAGAAGAACTTCTTGGTGATGTAACTGATCAGGGTCTCTCATATTCAATCAAAAATGCTGTGATTGTAGCACTTGTTCCTAGTAGAGCAAATCCGCAGCAACCTTCAATTGGTTTGGCACCGTGGATGCCATATGCTGAAAACGAATCCGTAATGATTACAAAAAATAATGTTGTTTATGAAGCAAAACCAATTAAAGAGATGGTTAATAACTATAACTCTATCTTTGGAGGAATAATTACTCCACCAAGAACTCTTCTTGTATAATTCATCTTTTTATGATATTATGCAAGAATGATAAAAGATTTTTATACGAATGTTGCTGTTCTTGGCAATAACATTCTTTATCGTGGAATAAGAGACGGTAAAAAAATACGAGGAAAGATTCCATATAGACCTACTCTATATGTATCTTCCAAAAAATCTACGGAATATAAAACTCTTTTTGGTGAATATGTTGATACAGTTCACCCTGGTGGAATCAAAGAATGTCGTGAATTCGTTGAAAAATATAAAGACGTTCGTGGATTTACAGTATATGGAAACACGAACTATCAATATGCATTCATTTCAGATGCACATCCAGACGATATCGAATGGGATATTGAAAAAATCAATATAGCCATCATTGATATTGAAGTTGCATCGGACAATGGTTTTCCAGAACCAACTGCTGCTAATGAAGAGATTACTGCCATCACGATAAAATCTAATGGCAGATATTATGTTTTCGGTTGTGGCACATTTGATGCATCCACAATAAAATATGATGTTCAATATGTAAAATGTTCAAGCGAGATTGATCTACTCAACAAATTTCTTGATCATTGGACATTAAACTATCCTGATATTGTGACCGGCTGGAATATTAAGTTTTTTGATTTTCCTTATCTTGTCAATCGCATCAATAAAATTCTTGGTGAGAAAGAAGTCTATCGTCTATCTCCTTGGGGACGAGTTAGTGATCGTACAGTTGTAATCATGGGTCGTACAAATACTGCGTATGAAATGCTTGGAATTGCAACACTTGATTACATTGAAATGTATCGTAAGTTTGCGCCAGGTGGTGTGTCTCAAGAATCATATAAGCTTAATAATATTGCAAATGTGGAGCTTAACGAAAAAAAGATATCATATGAAGAGTATGATAGTCTAGATCATCTATATCGTAAAAACTATCAGAAATTTATTGAATATAATATTCATGACGTTCGTCTCGTGGAAAAGCTTGACGACAAGTTGAAGTTGATTGAGCTGGCTCTTACTCTTGCGTATGATTCCAAGACAAACTATGAAGATGTATTTACACAGGTTCGTATGTGGGATACGTTGATATACAATCATCTTCGCAAAAAGAACATTGTCATTCCTCCAAAGAATGAAAATGAAAAGAATGCTGCATATGAAGGTGCATTCGTCAAGGATCCGCTTGTTGGTATGCACAAATGGATGGCCAGCTTTGATTTAAATTCGTTGTATCCACATTTAATCATGCAATATAATCTTTCACCTGAAACACTTGTACAAGCATCCAACTATAAAAAAGAGATGCATGATATATTGCGTAATAAAATTTCAGTTGATGAGCTTCTTTTACAAAATGTAGACATATCTGCGTTGAAAGAATTAAATGTAACATTTACACCAAACAAACAATTTTTTCGTAGAGATATTCATGGATTTCTTCCTGAGATAATGGAGCGTATGTATGAAGATCGTTTCGTATATAAGAGAAAGGCCCTTCAAGCCAAGAAAGAGTTAGAAAATTGCAAGAACGAAGATATGCGCTACGAAATTGAAAAACGTATAGCACGATACAATAATCTTCAACTTGCAAAAAAGTTGTCGTTAAACTCGGCTTATGGTGCAATGGGAAATAAGCACTTTCGTTTTTTTGATATTCGCATAGCGGAGGCAATAACTCTTGCTGGTCAATTATCCATTCGTTGGATTGAGTTGCGTATTAATGAATATATTAACAAATTATTAAAAACGGAGAATGTTGATTATGTCGTTGCATCGGATACAGATAGCATTTATCTTACACTTGATGGGATTGTATGCAGATCTTTTGGTGATCGTATCGAATCAACTGAGCCTGCAAAAATCATCACATTCATGGATAAGATTTGTGAAACTAAAATTCAACCTTTTATTGATGAGGCTTATCAAGATCTTGCTTCGTATATGAATGCGTATGCACAAAAGATGCAGATGAAACGAGAGGCATTGGCAGATCGTGGTATATGGACTGCAAAGAAACGCTATATCATGAATGTGTATAACAATGAGGGCATACAATACGCAAAACCAAAATTAAAGGTCATGGGTCTTGAGATGATTAAGTCATCTACACCTGCTGCCATTCGTGAAAAAATGAAACATGCAATTGAAATTATTCTTCGTGGATCAGAAAGTGACATACAAAATTTCATTGAAATTTTTAAGAAAGAATTCAATAATCTTTCTCCAGAAGACATATCATTCCCTCGTGGTGTTACCGGTATGGAAACTTATGAGGATGCTGGCACCATATACAAGAAAGGCACACCAATTCATGTAAAAGGTGCGTTATTATACAACAATCTTCTAAAGAAACATAATCTGACAAAGAGATATCCTAAAATTCAAGAAGGTGAAAAGTTGCGTTTCACATATCTTAAACTTCCAAATGTTATAAATGATACTGTAATATCTTATCCCGGCAGACTACCAAAGGAGTTTGATCTACATAGATTTGTGAATTATGATTTGCAATTTGATAAGGCTTTTATTGAGCCACTTAAAGCTATTCTTGATTGTGTTGGTTGGAAGGCATATCAGGAATCTGACTTGACTTCTTTCTTCTCTTAATATAAAATACAATATATTTGAAGGAGTTTTTCATGAGTAATATTTTTTCGGCTCTAATCAAAGAGGCTGGTAATGAATATGCTAGTCTTGTTGAAGACGGCATTGAGGCCGGCGATGTGACTGGTTATATTGGTACAGGTTCATATGCACTAAATGCATTGCTTTCTGGTTCAATTTATGGTGGTCTTCCAGCAAACAAGATCACAGCACTTGCAGGTGAGCCAGCAACAGGTAAGACATATTACACGCTAAATGTGGTTAAACAATTTCTAATTGACAACCCGAATGGCGGTGTGATGTATTTTGAATCCGAATCTGCACTAACAAAACAGATGTTTGTTGATCGTGGAATTGATGTTCGTCGTGTGCATATTATTCCCGTAACTACAATTCAAGAGTTTCGTACACAGACTGTAAAGATTCTGGACAAGTATACAGAGACTCCTGCAAATGATCGTCCGCCAATGTTAATGGTTCTTGACTCTCTTGGTAATCTCTCAACCGAGAAAGAAATTACCGATATAACCGATGGCAAAGACACGCGAGACATGACTCGCTCGCAATTGATTCGTGGTGCATTTCGCGTCATCACCTTGAAGCTTGGTAAGGCAAAAGTATCGATGATCATCACGAATCACACATATGATGTTATTGGATCATATGTTCCTACAAAGAGGATGGGTGGCGGCTCAGGTCTTGAATATGCTGCTTCAACCATTATCTTTCTTTCAAAAAAGAAGGAAAAGCAAGACAACGAAGTTGTTGGCAACATCGTCAAGTGCAAGCTTCAAAAGAGTCGTTTGACGATTGCCGACAAAGTAGTTGAAACGCTTCTTCGTTATGATTCTGGTGTTGACAAGTATTATGGTCTTCTTGATCTAGCTATCAAGTTCAATATCATCAAGAAGATTTCAACTCGTCTTGAACTACCAGATGGTACCAAGGTATTTGAAAAGAATATTCTAGAGAATCCAGAAAAGTATTTCACGCAAGAAATACTTGATCAGATCAACGAAAACTGTGCAAATGAATTTCTATATGGAAAGACGGAGGTAGCAACCGATGATAGTGAAGAGTGTTAAAGATCTCTTCAAAAAATCCATGATGATGGATAAAGACTTTGATCTTGATTCGGATTTTAAGAATGAAGACAAAAGCAAGATGGCTGCCATCAAGATATTGACTGGTAGATACAAGGGAATAACATTTTGCTTTGGTGGCATTAGGGTTGAAGATAGGGAAAACTCTGATGGAACATATACATTACACTTTGATTATGATATACTAAAACCAGGTAAACACAATCCTAAAAAGCTGGAAGGTAGCCAAGCATTTACGGATACGCTAGGAGCCATTCTAAATTCTATCATCATAGCCGGGATAGAGAGAGAAAGGGAAACGCACGATGAAGAGACTGGAAACAACTATACTGAAGAATTTGATACAAAACGAAGAGTACGCGAGAAAGGTTCTTCCGTTTCTGAATGATGAATATTTTACCGAGAGGTCGGAAAAACTTGTATTTCAAAATATCAAAGATTTTATTCTGAAATATAATGCTCTTCCAACTCTTGAGGCTCTTCATATTAACATCAATAACTTATCTGGTGTAAAAGACGAGGAAATAAAAACTGCATATGGTATTTTAGAATCAGTTGAGCAAATAAAAGAAGAGAGAAGCGAACAGCAGTGGCTAATTGACAAGACAGAAAAATTTTGTCAAGAAAAAGCTATCTACAATGCTGTTCTTGAGTCTATTGGTATTCTTGACGCAAATTCAAAATCTATAAAAGATAAAGGTGCAATTCCAAAAATTCTTTCCGACGCATTAGCAGTTAGCTTTGATAGTCACGTTGGTCATGATTATTTGGATGACTCGGACGCACGATTTGATTTCTATCATCGTACAGAGAAGAAAATTCCTTTTGATCTTGACTTTATGAACAAGATTACAAAGGGCGGATTGCCATCAAAGACATTAAATGTGTTTTTGGCAGGCACCGGTGTTGGTAAATCATTGTTTATGTGTCATGTTGCGTCTGCTTGCCTTGTTCAGGGTTACAATGTTCTCTATATCACAATGGAAATGGCGGAAGAAAAAATTGCAGAACGTATTGACGCAAATCTACTTAATGTTACTTTGGACGATCTTTCAAATCTTCCAAAAGATATTTACGATAAGAAAGTTGAAAGAGTAAGAAAGACAACAACAGGTAAGCTTATCATCAAAGAATATCCAACTGCTCTAGCTTCAACAACACACTTTCGCACATTGCTAAATGAATTGCTCTTGAAAAAGAGTTTTCGTCCAGATATAATTTTTATTGATTATCTCAATATTTGTTGCTCGGCCAGAGTTAAACCTGGTTCAAATATTAATTCATATACTTACATCAAAGCCATTGCCGAAGAGATTCGTGGTCTTGCAGTTGAATTCAAGTTACCAATTGTATCAGCCACACAAACAACAAGATCTGGTTTTTCAAGCACAGACATTGAATTAACAGACACATCAGAGTCGTTTGGTCTACCTGCAACAGCAGACTTCATGGCAGCTTTGATATCTACAGAAGAATTGGAGGCATTAAATCAAATTATGATTAAGCAATTAAAGAATAGATATAATGATCCAACAAGCAACAAAAGATTTGTTTTGGGTATTGATCGTGCAAAGATGCGTCTATATGATGTAGAGCAATCAGCACAAGATGATATTCTGGATTCTGGGCAACAGAAAGGGATAGATGACAAATTTGTAGATAGAGTGGTGAAGTCTTCATTTAATCAAAATAAATTTAAAAACTCTGGATTAAAGGTGTAATATGATTGAAAATTATCACTATCATCTTGTACAGCAAGATGATGATACATTTACTTGGAATGTTGTTGAATCACAGACTGATCAAATAATTTATGAGTTTATATTTGAAGATGATGCAATTGCCATGGTTATGCATTTAATGAGTGGTGGCGGCTTTGATGGATTTACTCCAAAATTTTTTCTAAATCCGTGATATGTTCATATTCAATACTCTAATGCTTCTTCTCAATGGCATTGATATACCTCAAGGTAGAATCAAAGCTATTGACATCAAGAAAAGAGTTGCGAGTTTATTTGCCGGTTGGCGGATTACAAATGTAAAGTTCAACATTGAAAGAACGAATAGTCTGGAAAATGAAGACTATACAATAGCAGGATTCTATCTTGAGGAACTTCAAAAGATAGAAATTGTTCTAATAATACCGAAGAAAGCAAAGGGATATTTGAACATAGATAATCCCAATCTATTTCGCTTTCATTTGGCACAAACAATTCAGCACGAATTCATTCATCATCAGCAATTTATCAAGAGAGATGAATTACAAACGGATTCCTTTTCATTATGCATGAGAGGAAATAGAGAACAAAAATATCTTGGTGAAAGAGATGAGATAGATGCATATTCGTATGATATCGCGATTGAGGTAAATACACATGGGTGGGATAAATCTCAAACTTTGAATATCTATCGCAAGCAATTTGAACCAGATCATCCTGTTATGAAGAGACTTTTAAAAAAAACATATCTAAATTTAGGGGTGCTAAATGGAAGAAAATATTGAAGAATTGATGCGAGAAACGATGGTAAAAGCTGAAAAGATGGTGATGGATGCAAAAACAAGAGACGAGTTTCTTGCTGTGAATGGTTCGTTGCTGGCCGTTGCTCAAAGAATGTATGTACAATTCATGGGAAATGAAGATACGGCCAAGATGTTTTACACCATTGCAGACAAGTTAGCTACTAGCAAAGACTAAATATTGAGTGATTCAAGAGAATATAGATGACTCAATATAGAGTGGAATAAAAAGTTCTGGCGATTCAAACGTGTAATAACAGGAAATAGCATGGCCGGAGTATCTGCAGAAAGACAAGAAACTAGTGTAATAAAGGCTATTAAAAAAGCAATAATGTCTAATGATAAAAATCCTATAACTATAGTTGCAGGAAAAACTACTATTTCAGATGTCATTGAAGCAGAAAAATTTAAGTATCGTCAGATCTCAGGATCTGAACCTTATACAGATGTTGTTCTTTATTTGAGTAATGAAAAAACATTGAATCTTTCTCTAAAAGGAGAAGAAGCACCATCATTAGCTGGTGGAGGTCTTAGGGGTTTAGAAATTGCTATTCCTGGAATAGCAAAAAAATTCATGACTGAAGCATATGAGAATTTAATAAAAGTGCAAAAACTAAAAGTTGGTGATAAAATTCCTGATGTTTATGGCAAAATATCTTCTAGGGACAAATTAAAAATTGTCATAGGAAATAAATCCATGGGGGGACCAATAGACTATATGTACATAGGTGAAATGAATGTAAGATCAAGATATGATAAAGAAAAAAATGTTTTAACATTTCAAAATGGAACTTTAACTGATTCTGAAACATATGCAAAAACACATAATCTTTATTTTAGACTAAGAGCCAGACGAGAAGATCAAAGATTTGATCCTGAAGCAAAAGATAATCGCGGAGTTCCAAAAATATATGGAAAATCTCCGTCAAAAGGTGATAGTGCAGGAAGAATAGTTGTAACTGACCAAATACCAAAAACAGCATTAATAGTAAATATGATATAATTGGAGAAATAAATGCTAGACTTCAAATCCTTTTTGATAGAATCAGAATCTTTTTTGATTGAAGCAAACCAAGGTAGTTATGGTGACGAACATGCACATGTAAAAGTCTGGAATTATATGACTGAAAAAGGAATTGCTCGCGATAAAGAGGCAATGAAAAAAGAGTTAGAAATCGCAAAGACGGATAAAACACATCCTCTGCATTTTAAAAATGCTGGAAAAGAAGGATTTACTGGCGGAAAGAAAACAAAAGATTCTAAAAATAGTTATCATGCTGAATTAGAAACTGCAATGAATACAGTTCATGCTATGGCAACACATAAAGACTTTGCTAAAGCAGTAAAAGAAAAACATAAAGCAAAAGTCATGGGCGGTGCAAAGGGTAATGTTTCCGACACTTGGAAAAAATACGGAGCAACTAAAGGCGCAACATCTAAAACAGATATTGCAATTTATGATCCTAAAAAAGGAGAACACGAAGGTATTAGACTTTCAATGAAAAAGGGTGCAGGTTCTCAATTGATGTCTGGTGGTCCAGAAGAGAATAATGCTACACATCATCATGCTGCATTAGAAATGTTGAATAATCATCCAAAATATGCAAAGTTATCTTCAGAAAAGAAAAAAGAAATTCATGATCACATAATGGGAAATATGAAAAAAGCAGGTAAGCATGTTGATGCTATGAGAACAGCGTCCAGAGAAGATATGATAAAATTGAAAAATAAAGCGCAAAAACATATAGATATTGCACACGATGCTTATCCTGAATTGAATCACTATGTTAGAAAAGAAGCAATGACAGGTGAAGGTAAATTTGGTAAAGGAGCTGCACATACAGCATCGTTTCTTGTCAAATCTATGTCAGGTAGTAAAGGTGCTAAAGTAGTTCATGTAGATGAACATGATCATGAAGGATCTCGTCCAAGAGTTGCTTTACCAAAAGGTATTGGGCGTTCAGGTAATTTTAAATTGGATGAAAGATAATACTTGGAGAAATAAATGCTAGACTTCAAATCCTTTTTGTTAGAATCAGATGAATCAGGTATTGCATCCGCAAGACATCAGGAACATCCTGAAGATAATGCAATCAAGAATCGTGCAGGATTTGAACACTCCGTTTCTACTCTAAGAGCAGTGCATAACGCACTCAAGACAGGAAACTCTGGTGATACACATATCTCCACAAAACTTGATGGTTCACCAGCAATAGTTTATGGACATCATCCGAAAACCGGAAAGTTTTTTGTCGCGACAAAACATGCAGCATTTGGTAAGACTCCCAGACATGCAACAACACACGATGAAGTAGATCAATATTTTGGTCACTCTCCAGGTCTTGCAGAAAAAATGCACGCAGCCTTGGAACATTTACCTAAAATTGCACCAAAGAAAGGTGTATTTCAAGGCGACTTTATGCATGATTCAAGTGAAAGAAAAGAAGATAAAAACGAAACATCATTTAAGCCAAACACAATTAGATATCGTATAGGCAAGAATACACCAGAGGGAAAAAAAGCAGTAAGATCAAAAATTGGTTTTGCTACACATACTGAAATTCACGGAAATCCAGACAAGGTAGAAACTCTACAAGCTTCTCCCCTAAGAGATACATCAAGATTCAAGCAACATCCAGATGTACATCATATCTCCGCACAAACTAGTCTTGGCTCTGGTAAACATCTTTCAAATCAAGAAAGCAAGCAAGTAGAGCATCACATAAAACAAGCTGAAGCACTTCACAACGATTTGCATCCAGCTCATCATGATATCATCAATCGTCATGCTGAACATATTTCAACTTATATCAATCAGACAGTAAGAACTGGCGAAAGGCCAACAACTCAAGGTCTACGCAAGCATATACAAAATCGTATGCAAAAAGAAGTAGACAAAATGAAGACTGGAAAAGGCAAAGCAGCAAAGACAGAAAGATTGAATTCTGCACTTGCACATCATGATGAACACGAACAACACTTTGGTAAAGCACTAGAAATTCATCATCACATTCAACAAGCAAAGAATATTCTTGTTTCTGGTTTAAATAAAGCCACAAAAACATCAAATCCGATGAAGCAATCAATTGACGATAAGGAAGCTGATCCTGAAGGACACGTCGTTCAACACAAGGGCCAGATAGTCAAGATGGTAAATCGTCAGCAATTTTCAAGAGCAAACTTTGCTAAGAAAGGATAATTGTGTATCAATATAAATGTAAAATTAATAAAGTTCTTGATGGCGATACAGTTGACATTGATTTGGATTTAGGATTTAATATTGTGTTGGCAAATCAGCGTGTTCGTATGGCTGGAGTTGATACGCCGGAATCTAGAACTTCAAACAAAGAAGAAAAACCACGAGGTCTTTTATCTAAAAAGAAACTAGCAGAGAAATTACCTGTTGGTTCATGGCATATTATTGAGACACAAAAATCGGATAACAATGATGACAAGTTTGGTAGAATTCTTGGTGTGTTCATTCTTGAGGATGGAACAAAAGTAAATGATTGGTTAATTCAAAACAATTATGCTGTTCCATATAGGGGAGAAAACAAAGAATTGACACAGGTTGAACATCAAGCAAATAAGAAAATACTAATGGAGCGTGGTGAACTATAAGATAATCCCACAATCTATAGGGTTTTATTTAACTTCTCAAATTGGAAAAAGTGAAGTAAACTAAATACTCTCGTCACCGCTAATTATGGGAGTATACCATGGAAGCAGAATTCTTCAAGCTGGTGGCGGAAGTTGGATTTCCAATTGCATCTTCAATAGCAGGCGGATACTTTGTTTTTCTTACGCTAAAGTTTATTCTGGCCGGCGTTCAAAGTTCAGTAAAAGGATTGAGTGGTATTATCATGGCTCTTGATAATCGCGTCAAGACGATGAATCACGACATCGTGAGAATTGATACTTTGATTTCAACAGCACTTCATGTTAGACCTGATACCGAAAGACTTGCAAGAGCTGACGGTAAAAACGACGCAAGAAAGGACTGAACATGGATCTCGTACAACTAATTAACAAATATGGATTTCCTATCGTTGCTGCTGGCGGTATGGGGTATTTGATCTTCTACGTTTGGAAATGGGCTACGGCAGAAATTAAACCTGTGTTATCTGAAGCAAACACAGTGCTGATTGCATTGATCGACCGCGTTAGAATGTTGGACAATGATTTGATTAGATTAAATCAAAAAATTAACATCGTTCTAATGATGAGGGAAACACATGCAAACAAAGACAAGAAGGATACTGAATAACCTTCTACTTTTTGTCACATTATTTACAACATCTATAGCATTATCACAAGTTCTACCTGGCGGTTATATTGGTACGGTTACAAATAATACACCGAATACCTGGCAGACCTATTCGTACTCGTTTACACCAAATAATGCAGGTTCAAATTATGTTGGATTTGCTTTTAGACAAGATCCCGCATTTTGGACTTTTGATAATGTCACTTTAACAGCCCCAGGATCTCAGACAAATCTTTTAACTAATGGCGAATTTACCTCTGGTGGTGCGATAAGCATAACAACAAACAATGGACCAGGATCAATTCAAGCACCTACAAATTGGGGTGTTTGGTATCAAAACGGAACATTTCCAGCTGCAGCTGGTTCATGGCAAAACATCGGCGGAACACACGGCGGTGTTTGGTACGATGGTGCAGTAGGAACCTTTGATGGTATCTATCAAGGTATTGAACTAACTGCGGGAACAACATATACACTATCATTTGAAGTATTGGGCAATCATACAAGCAATGGTGGATCAGTACAGCTTGGTGTTTATGCAGGTCCTTGTGCTGACACATCAATAGCAGTAGCATCATGTACAATACCAAGTAGTGCTGGATTTACAACACTTGCAACACCTGCACAAGGTGCAGCTGCAGGTAATCCGACACCAACAATTACAAACACAACTGATGGACCAAGCACAATAACTACTTCTTCAACTAGAGGAATTACAACAACTACCACAACAAGTACAAGAGGAGTAACCACCTCTGTTCCTACTACAACATATACATCAACAAGACAAGAACCAACACTATCAGTAAATAGAAACATTAGAACAGTTTCTACTACTCCAATCACAACAGTAACAACACATACAACTCCAATTACAACAGTAACAAATACAACACCAACTACAATTCAGACATGGAGCAATGGCACAACAACAACAGTAAATGGCACAACAGTAACCACAACAAATGTTGTTAATGAAATTTTAACAGGAACAACAACAACAAATGAAGTAGTATCCACAACAAACGATAGAGTGTACACTACTCGTATTGATCAACTTACAAAACTTGATAAGATTAGCACATTGCAAAATGAAAACTCACTGTCTGATCCCATGTCAAGAAATAAAGTTGAGAATGATAAGATTACTAATAGAAGTGATCCTAACAAAAATTCACAAGTATATGTAACAGGATACTCTCTTCGTTCTGGAACAAAAGACACATATAGATATACAACTAGTGTTTTTGGTATTGGATATGAGGAAAAATATAATGACTCATTATTGTTTGGCGGTCAATTTAATTTTGGCATGACAGAAATGAGAGGAGAAGATTCTGGTGGAGAACTAAGAAAATATTCAATAGACTTTTTTGCACTAAAAACATATGAAGATTGGATTTTAAAAACAAATCTAGGTACAGCATATAACGAATTTGAGACACATCATTTTATGAGTGGTTTAAATTTAAGTAATATGGCTGAAACGTCAGGTCATGATGTTTGGTTTGTGAATAGAGTTTACACTCCAGATACATATGGATTTAGACCATTTGCTGGTGTCAAATTTGAATATGATTATAGAAAAAACATATTTGAAAGCGGGTCTTCATTAACGGCGGTCGATCATAATGCAAGAAAAGACTTTGCAACAACTGCTCATGGCGGTCTAAGATTTGAACAAGAAGTTATAAAAGATTTAACTACGGTTGTTGAGGGTTTATTGGAAACATCAAAAACAAAGACAATTTTTGGTGGATTTTCATATGCATTTGATCCTAGTGCATCAATAATGCTAAAATATGCAGTACAAGAGAAAGAGGGCGTGGTAAATAACATTATCGGAGCCCAGATGAGGATACTATTCTAATGAAAAAGATTTTAGGTTTGGCACTTGCTCTGGCACTTTTTAGTGCCGGAGCTAACGCTCAAAGCGAGTTAATGATACGCTCAAAGCCAGTATTATGCGGTGAAACCAATGTCATATTAGAAACTGTGAAAAGCGAAGACTACAAACTAATTGGAAAATCAACAATTGATGTAAATGAAGTGGCAGGATTTGTTTGGTTTCTATTAAGTGCTGAAGATTTATTGGTCATTGAAAATTTTAGAGGAATTAGTTGTATAGTAAGTGTTTCAAATAACTATGTTCCAATGAGTATAAAGAAGGAAAATGGCCTATAAAACTTCCGACATGGCTGTCGCATTATGGGGTGGAATATTAATGGGATTCACATTTGGAATAATTGTTGGCGTTGTTTTTCAATTATTCAAATGCTCATTTTGATGTAGCTCTATATACTCCATCCCAATCTGCTGGTGGTGGATTCTTAACATATTCCTCACAACGTTCCAGCATCATCTCATAATAATTCTTCATATTTCCGCCAAATGCGGTTCTTAGATTTGTACAAGACTTGATTGCTCTTGCAAAATTCTGTGTACGATAGTCATCAAGCATTTCATTATGAATTTCTCTAAATGGGATATAGTTTAGAAACTCCATTTCTTTTGATGTGCCAAGCACAGTATAAATGTTCACTCCTTGCTTCTTTCCTTTGACAGCAATTGTGTCTAGTTCAACGACAAAGTATTCATCTGCAATGTATTCGGCTGTTTTGGGTCCAACAACAATCTTTACTCCGTACGGTTTCGATTGTCCTTCAAGACGACTAGCAAGGTTGACAGCATCACCGAGGCAAGTATAATCGAAACGCTGATCGCTGCCCATATTTCCAACAACAACCACACCAGTATTAATACCAAGACCCATGCCGAAAGGAGGAACGCCTTCAGCTGAAATTTTTCTGTTAAATTCATCTAAATCTCCTAACATGCTTAGAGCTGTTTTTATTGCATTCTTGGCATGTTGCTTATCATCAAGAGGTGCATTCCAAAATGCCATCTGTGCATCACCTATGTATTTGTCAAGCGTGCCTTCATTCTCAAGAATCTTTGCTGTCATCGCAGTCATATAGCGATTCATAATTTGCGTTAGTCCTTGAACATTTTCTCCGTAGTGTTCGCTAATGCTTGTAAATCCACGAACATCGGTAAACATGATTGATAGTTCTTTACTATCACCACCAAGTTTTAGCAATTCAGGATTCTTTTGTAGTTTCTCAACAAGAGCTTTTGAAAGATATGATTGAAACTGTTTCTTGATTTGTTGCTTTAGTCTAAACTCTCTTGCAAAGTTATTGAAGACTAGCCAAGAGAATACTAAAGTAATTGCAAATAAAGGAAATGAATAATCAAACAGAATATTCATTTCATACATATAGAAGCAGAAACCAACGATTCCGACTGCCAAAACCATATAAAAAGGCATGGTTTGCCAAATCTTCAATCTTGGAACAAGAGTGATGAACAATAAACCTATCATAGTCAAAGTAAGCAATTCAATGAGATCTGCATAATCAAGCCGTGTAAGACTGTCACCATTTATCAATGTGGAAATCATTGCTGCTTGTACTTCAGCTATATTCTTTAGACCATATGGTGTTGGAACATTTGTAGCCAATCCTTCAGCAGATATTGTTAGTATCACAACACGATTTTCTATATCATCCATGCGATAGATTGAATGACGATCAAATTCTTTATTATACTTTATCCATACACGACCATTTGAATCCGTTTGAATTGTTTCAAATTGTGGAATGCGGACAGATTCAACACCATTGAATCCAACCTTCATTTGGTAACTTGGATCACCTGTTAATGCACGAATGACTTCCAAAGAAAGTGTTGGATATAGTTCTTTGTCTATTTGCACAACCATTGGCATGCGACGAACAACGCCATCAATTTCACCAGATGCGGCAAGAACACCAACACCAGCAGAATTATCTTCAAATATCTTTAGTGGACGAACAATACCTAAAAATCTTTGTAGCCAGCCATCTGATCGTTGACCCACAACTGCAATTCCGCGGGGTGAACCTTCAACTTTTGATGCTTTGTTTGATGGTGCCTGTGATATTACAACACCATCAAGAGCGTTTGCAAGATCTTGATCTTTTCCAAAACGATCTGGCTCTGAAAATATTATTGGCATGACAATCATTGCAGGATTAAATGATTTCATCATTTCAATAATCATTGCAACTTTATCGCGAGGCCATGGCCATTGACCTTGGTTTTCTATATCGTCGTCCGTAATTTCTATGATTGAGATTTGTTCGCTTGATGTTCTTTGCTTTGATACTTGATAATAATCAAATGTTTTTAGTCGTGCTGTTTCAACTAACCATCCATCTTGGAATCTTAATGCAATCAAACCAAGTAGAACAATAACGACGATTTTCCAAGATGTAAAGAAGTTCATTTTTGTATTATCCTTATTTTATTTGCATAAGGAGAATCAGAATCGTTTACACCAAATGATACGGTTCTATCTCCTTGTGTTATAGTCATATTGTAGTTTTTATCTTTCTCTATTTCCATTTGAACTGTATTTTCCACATTACGAACAAGTCTTACTTTTGTAGCGGTGAATATAGTATATATTTGAGTAGATTGATTGATTCCCGCAACTTTTCCTATGGAAGATACATCATACTCATTTAAAACATTTTGTAATAAGTCTACATCTAATAGATTAATGTCAAGATCACTAAATTGAAGATTATCTTTATCCAAATCTGTTTTATCAAGTTCTTTAAATTCAAGAAGATCTATTCTTAATGGATCATTCTTACTTTGTTCGTTATTTTCTTTTAATTTTTCTGGTTTTGATACAATTAATAAATTATTAATTTGGCTATCAAGAATATTAAGTATTGTTGGTTGTGTTGGTTTTCCCTCATTTGATGTGACGTAAGTAGACTGAAAAGCTTTGTTTAATATAACTTGACCAGCATCAGATTCAACTCGTATTTCACCAATTGTGCCATCACGATTGGGTAATAAAATGATTAAACTTTGTCCTATCTCATCTACGGTCATACTAAATGACGTGCCGCGAACACCAACAGTTGCAACTGGAGTTTGAATGTTTATATTTTCGTTGTTATTTTTTGCAATTGTTCCAGACGCATATCTAACAGTGCCAAGAGCAATTTTCATTGACATCTTACCTGTACCGCGATTTGGGTCATAAACATATTCATCTATTACAAGTTTACTATTTTCTGTAATTGCAACTTGTGTATTATCTTTAAATTTAATATTTGCTCTTGCACGAGATGTGCGAATTGTATCTAAAGACTCTATTTTAGATCCTAAAGATGCATCAACTGACGAGCCCGTTTTTTTATCTACTTGTGCAGGGCCCGTCAGTTGAATAAATTCACCAATTGGATTGGCTTTAGCTTCAGTCAGACTGAGTAATAGTAGTAGTAAGATTATTACCATTTGTTGTCACATTCATGGTCTTTTTTATGCTGCCGGATTGTGAATATGTAAAGGCTCCACTATTACCGGTATGTGTAATTGTTGCCGTATGTGGCACTACAGGTGCACCAGATTGACTAAAGCTGGTTGTATTTAAATCTCCGTTTACGTTCATTATCAATGAACCACCGGTTGAATTCATGAGTACTGTTGTTTGATTGCTATCGCCTGTTACGGTTGCATTAATTGTTACACTATTTTTCTTGATCGTAATATTAGTTGTATTGTTATCACCTATATTATAAAACTTGGCGTCTACTGATGCACATGCATCTGTATTACCAGCATTACAATTAAATTCCATGGTATTAGTATTACCTTCTTGCTTCAGGTCAACTAAATTTCCATTACCATTCAATTCAAAATTTAATGTATTCACTGCGCCATTTTGCATGATGGTGATGTCATTATTGTCGCCTGTTATTGTTGCAGGTGTCAATGATGAATTGATTTGATTCAATGCGCCATTTTGTTGAGTGATTGTTAATGTTAACGCATCTCCTGCTTGATCAATATAAATTTTATTATCCGTTGCATTGGCTACGTTGAATAACAAAACCATGAACAATGTTGCCCATAGTTTTTTCATTTGTTTCCTTCCTTTCTTTTCCAAAAACCTTTTCTTTCGCCTTCTTTGATGGTTTCTATTACGCTTTGTTCTATTGCTACTTTTACAGCATAATTTGTTGGCTCATTTACTGCAATTCCTGTTTCAAATTCAACTATTTTTGTTCCCATGTCAAGAAATTTTAATACGTCTACTGATGTTTTTACGCTTAATATTGTTTTTTGCACTGCCACTGTTGTCAATACTTCACCGGTTTGTACAGAGACTAAGCGAAGAAATACAGTAACAATATCTTGTCTATATTGTGTTGATGCACCAACACCAAGATATCTTGCACCAACACCACCAGAAGAAATATTTGTATCATAACTTATTACGCCACCTTCAGCTATTAATCCAGCAAATAATAGTGGGCGTAATTCTTTTGCTTTTTCTCCTTCAAAAGCCTCGCGTGCAGTACGAATTAATTGTCTTTCTTTAATTAGATTATCAAGACCTACACGTTCAACAACACGAAACCATTTACCTTTACCTACATTTTGCATGGCTTTAATCAACCATGCTTCTGCACCTTGTGTTATTGCTGTGCTTAGATGTGCAACATTTTCACTTGGTTTTCTTTGTCCAGTTTTATCCATATATGAGTAAACAGCGACAATTAATGGTTGTCCATCAATTTCTTCAATCATTTCAAACATGCTTTGTGCCTGTGAAGGCATTATTTCAGGTTGAGATGTTTGCATGGGGTAAGCACATCCAACAAGTAATAATAAAAGCATCAATGGTGCTTTATACATTAAAATTTAAACTCACCTATAGGAACTTCAACGGTTGTTGTGTTGCCATTGGATTGAACTATTGATAATGTAACAGCACTGGCTGTTTTTACAAAAGATATTGTATTACCCTCAATGACAACGGTTCCTGTGTTGCTTGCGTTTTCACCAAACATTGTATCAACAAGTTGTTTGCTTAGTTGAGCGTATATTCTACCCTCAACATTCAATAGAAACTTGGATAGATTTGAGTTATCTATCTTTCTTTGCTCGGCTGCTTTTTTTGCTTCTTCTTCGGCTTTTAGTTTTTCGCGTCTTTGATATTCCATTGTCTCAATGGTTAAAACATGCGAAGAATATCCAATACCGCTAAAAGAAGGATTTTTGAAGCCAAATTGTAGGCTATCAGCCCAAATATTATTTGAAATCAACAAAAACATAACTAAGAAAGGTAATTTTCTCATGATATTGAGTCCTTTCTTACAAGTATTATTTAGATAAATATTACATACCACAACATATTGGTGCATGATGAAAGACTATAAATCGTTTATTATTGAAGCGCAAAAGAAAGCTTTAAAGACTGTTGTCATGGCATTTGGGCGCATGAATCCCCCAACTGTTGGCCATCAAAAACTTGTAAACAGAGTTAAACAATTGGCAGATCAACACAATGCTCATCACGAAGTCATAGTTTCTCATTCACAAGATGCAAAAAAGAATCCATTATCGCAAGAACAAAAACTAAAACACGCAAAAAGATATTTTCCCGGCACAAATATAGTTGCATCAAGTAAAGAACATCCAAGTTTTATTGCACATGCAAAACGCCTGCATCAAGCTGGTCACGAACATCTTATCATGGTTGCTGGTCAAGATCGTGTCAAGGAATTTCATGATACATTAAAAAGATATAATGGAACACACGAAGGTGCATTATTCAATTTCAAGAAAATTTCAGTAGTATCAGCTGGTGCAAGAGATCCTGATGCCGAGGGTGTTGAAGGTATGTCAGCATCCAAGATGCGCGAACATGCAAAGAACAATAATTTTGATGAATTTCGTAAAGGTGTTCCTAAACACGTACATGATGAACATGCAAGGGAATTATTTAATGATACACGCAAAGGCATGGGACTTCATGAAGAAATGGATGAGGCTTGCTGGGATGGATACAAAGCGGTTGGTTTAAAAAAGAAAGGGAAGCGAATGGTTCCAAATTGTGTTCCCGAAGAGAATAAATTAGACACAAAGTTTGTCTCTGGTATTGATGAAACCATGATAAAGGTTGGGACACTTATTGAAAATGATTTAGGTGAGATTGGTAAAGTTTTATCTCTGCGCGAAAATTCAATAGTATACAATGTTCTTGCTACAGGCATGATGAAGTCGTCACAATATGGCGACTTTTCTCTTGTTGAAGCCGTTGGTCATCTTGCCACTAATGCCCCTGATTATTTCTTTGGTGGGGTTGCGGATGCACCAAAAGATAAACAAGAACAAGCAGGACATTCTAAAAGATCAGCTCAAGACAAGGATCTCAAAGATAAAAAAAATACAACGCCAGGTAAATATTATGCTGGACTTGAAAAATCAACTAAAGAAAAACGATACTCACACTTTAGAACACAAAGTGCAAAAGATCCTTCAGATTCATCGGCATATGAACCTGCACCAGGTGATGCCGGAGCAAAAACAAAACCATCAAAACATACCTTAAAATACAGGCGAATGTACGGTGAAGAACAAATAAATAATTCACAAATTGAAAATCTTTTAAGGAACGAACCCATGAATGAGGAAGCAGCAAAAGGTCTTGCAGCAAAGGCAGCAAAATCTGGTATTTCTATAGGCACTTTGAGAAAGGTGTATAATAGGGGAATGGCAGCATGGAGAACAGGTCATCGACCTGGAACCACACCGCAGCAATGGGGTATGGCTCGTGTCAATTCGTATATTACCAAAGGTAAAGGAACATATTATGGTGCTGATTCGGACTTGAGTGGTCAAGGAAAGAAAAAGAAGCAAAAGAATGAAAATGTTTCTACTGATTACGTCGGACATGCGGGATACGTTCCTCATATTGATGATTTTGATAAAGTTCCAGTACATAATGAAAACATTGATAAACAATTTGAAACATTTCTAAATGAAAATGTTCATGCCCTTGATACAAATATTGAATCAAATCTATTGGGAACTGATACCGCGCGAATAACGGCACAAAAAATGACACCAGGTGAACCCGGTTATACTGAAGTAAATAAAGTCAAGAGTAAAAAAGATAAGAAAGAAGATTATGCAGGTGCAGATTATAACTCAAGACTTTCCGGAGCGCCGGCTGCCGTAGGTGGAATTGGTGGTGCGTATAGTATTAGTGTTCAAGAGGAAAAATTGCCAAAAAATGATTCTATTCGTGCGTGGGCATTAAAAGAATTTACGCAAAAGAATTTTATTGAGCGTTATGGTGATGCGGCGGAAGAAAAATTAATTGAAGCTGCACATCGTATGGTTAATGCAAAGACATCATTCTATTCATTTAGACAAAAGTTAGAAGAATCGGAAGATCTTTCTGAAACAAGGCCTTTTAATTTGTCTATTGGTGGGCCAGAATTAGGTCAACCACCAACAGGTTATGCAAAGCAAGCATTTGGTGAGGATAAAAAAAAAGTAAAAATGCAGAAAGTTAACGAGGACGAAGTGACATTTCATTGTGAGGAAGATGAACTAATTGAGACATTGCAGTGGGATGAGGAAACAAATCCCATTGATGAGGCTGAATATCAGGGAAGAAAAGTTCCTCTTGGTAAACCAATGCCTGGAGATGTTAAAAAATCAAAAGTTTATGTAAAAGGTCCGTCGGGTCGTATTGTAAAAGTAAACTTTGGTGATCCTAACATGACAATTAAGAAAAATATTCCGGCTCGTAGAAAGTCATTTAGAGCAAGGCATCGTTGTGATGTAGATCCGGGTCCAAGATGGAAGGCGCGCTATTGGTCGTGTAAGGCATGGTAAAATGAAAACATTTACTAATTTTCTAAAAGAAGCTTCTGGCAATGATGCGGATAACTATGATGAGTTTCGCGGACAAATGGCGCGAACACAATTAATGTCCGTATCAGATAAAGCTAGAGAATTGGCTGCTGATATAAAGGATGACACACAGCTTGAAGCGTGGGTTGAATCCAAGATTACATTAGCCGAAGATTATATTCAAACAGTTTATGATTATCTCAAATATAATAAAAAGGACTAAAAAATGTTCACGAAGAAGTTCAACAATCTACCTGAAAGTCTAGTAGAGATTACTGAAAAGATATTGAAAGAGCCTATCGTTGAAGAATCAAAAAAGATTGATGAAGCTTCAAACGAACAGCCAAACATCAATCATTTGGAACTTTCTGAAGAAGAACTAAATGAATTGAGTCCAGCTGCACTTCAAGCGTATAGAGAAAAAAGTCGCGAACGCATGAGAAATCCTAACGTAGTAGGACCTGAGTTGCAGAAAAGACAAAAAGGATTTTCTACTGCAGGTCAAAAGCTATCTGGTGATGCAAAAGTTCGTGCAAAAGAACCTGCAAATAAACCAACAACTACGACTGCACAAAAACCATCATTTGGTGTAAAAGCAGGTAAGATAACACCAAAGACACCATATAATCCATCATATTCAATGATCAAGGAACCACCTAAGGAAAGAAACTACGGCGGTAGTTCAATGCCACATAAAGCAGCTGCTTCTCCAATGAAAGAAGAAGTTGATGAAGAAGTCATGCCAAAGGGTATGTCAATGAAAGAGCGTACAGCATTTCATATGGCAGCTGCCGCAGCATCAAAGGCGGGTAAATCTCATTTTGAATTTGGTGGAAAAGAATATCCAACAACAATGTCAAAAGATGTTGCAACAAAATCTATTGATGAAGCACTATCACCTGAAGCAAAGCGTCGTCGTGATGAGCTAAAAGCAAAAATTCGTGATGCTAAAGCTGCACTAAAGGCAAAACAAAAGCCGGACACAAAAAAGCCAGTTGCAAATCCTCCACCAAAAACAGAGCCGGAAGATCCAGAAGAATCAGCTCGCAAGCATCCAATTGATAGACTAAGAAGAATTGCTCTATCAATGAAAGGTGGTCATTTTGAATACGATAATGGCGAAAAGCATCCTATGTCCAGAGACGTTGCCCGTGCAATTGTTAAACATTATGAACTTCCAACTGATCAGGGTGGACTAAAGCCATTTCAAAAAGAGAAGATTCAAAGTGAAATTACAAAGTCTCATGATCACATGATGAAACACTATGACGAAATCTCTGGCACAAGTAAAAATACTTATCAGCCAAAAACAGATGGAAAAAAAATGCTTGTCGAGCCAGAAAAACAAACAAACAACAAAAATCTTAAAGAAATTCCAATTGAAACAGTAAAGCAAGTTAGAACGTTTCATCAAAACGAAGAGAAAAAAGTTTCGGAAGGTTATGTTAGAATTGGTAAACCCGGTGCATCTCTAAGTGATGTTGCCTCCGGTCGTCCGGAAGCAATCAAGAAAACGTTAGGTAATCCATCACATTCAAAACAACAGAAAATGGATGCCAAAGAACCTACGGAACGCAAACCTATTGAGGTTCGTCTTGGTGAAGAAGTCAATGAGCGCAAAATGACTGATGCTGAAGAAGAAAAGCGTGAAAAGATTGTCTTGAAACTAAAAGATAAATTGGCTGATTTTGAAAAACGTTACGGCAAAAAAAGAGGAAAAGAAGTAATGTATGCCACAGCAACAAAGATGGCCATGAAAAACACGAAAGAAAACGATGAAACAATGACGGGTCAAGAGGCTGATTCTATAAATATGAATCCATCAGGGCCAACCAAAGAGGGTATTGGTATAAAGTCAACAACAACCTAATTATAAATAGTATAAAAGATAAACAAGGAGAAAAACAATGGCCCTATGGGGAGCAATAGATAATTCAGCAAATGCACCAAAATGGTCAGTACTTAGTGGTCTAGGTTCATCTGCAAATGGGTTTACAGCGTATCAAAATACAACAACTGGAGCGTTTGTTACAGGTGTTCAACTTGGTATTGAAGGTGTAAATACTGTTGAAGTAGCTAATACTCAATTGGCAAATGGTGGTGGTCTTGGCAAAGCAGCACATACCGGTTGGAATTTGAGAAAACAAGGAACAGGATTTGTTTCTGATATTGCTATTTCCAGTGGTGGTACTGGTTATAATGCAAATGGATTTCTTGTATTTACTGGTGGTGGCGGCTCTGGCGCAAACGCATCATTTACAAGAACAATAGGAACACCAGTTCAAAATGTTATTTCAACTGTAACTTTGGTAAGTCAAGGTTCAAACTTTACAACAACACCCACTGTAACAGCACAAGGTTCAAATATATCAGCTGCTACATTTACTGTGACAATGGGCGGCCGCGCTAATCGTGTAATGTTTGAAACACTTTGCGCGCTAAACAATGTAGCTTGATAGGACAAAAAAATGAAAATTTCTTCGTTCAAGAAATTCCTGGAGGAAGAAGATAGCAAAGCTATTATTCAGACAGGACTAAATTGCAAGAGTATTGACAATAAAGTTACGAAAGAAATTATAAACTCTCGTCTCATTAATGTAACAAGCAATCCATTTCTAACACCATACATTGCACTAGGAAATGTTGCTCGTATTCTTGCGTATGCTAATATTGTGGTACCACAATATACATTTTTGGACCGAGAAGAAGGTGAAGTTGTATTTGATGCAACTCAGTTTGGACAACTTGCTGGTATGAATATCGACGGTTCACCTGCAAAATCAGAAGTTGATCATTTCATATATTTTTCATACACTATGAACGATGATGGATACTATGATTGCTTTGCAGCACTTGTGGATTCCGATGAACTTGAAAAAATGATGGATATGGGCGGAGATGAAGATGTTGATCAATTTGATGTTCATCAAAATGTAGATGAAGAAGCTATTGATGAGCTAGATATGAAAAAGATTAAAGGTGCTATTGCTGCTGCCACTATTGGTGCGGCAGCACTAACTGGTGCTGGGGCTCATGCTAAATCACCAGAGAAACCACCACAGACACATACACAGACACAACCACAGAAACCATCAGTACAGTTGCCTATGGCTCCATCACATCAATTTGGTAAGACAAAAGTAACACCAACACATCTTATGAATCCAGATACAGGAAAGGTTACACCAATTGGTGCTGGGGCTCATGCTAAATCACCAGAGAAACCACCACAGACACATACACAGACACAACCACAGAAACCATCAATACAGTTGCCTATGGCTCCATCAGGTGAATTTGGTAAGATAAAAGTAAAACCAACACATCTTGTGAATCCAGACACAGGAGAGGTTACAAAAAAAAGTAACTGAGCAAGGCATTGAAGTAATTGAACCAAAAGAATATTTTACTTGGAGAGACACACAAACTCAATAACATGAATGAATGATGATTTAAATGATGAAACCTTCTTAATATTTGCAATTAAAGCGTATAACAAACCAAATTGCGTTATGAGCGAGTTTTATGAAGATTTAAAAAGAATTAAATATATAAAACGATTGTTTATTAAATATTATAAGAATAGGGAAATAAAAGAACGTCTTGTCATAAACCATTTGATAGTAATATATAATGTGTTTGGTGCAAATCTAGCAACTAGAATTTTATTCTACAAGGTTGATGAAAAATATTATACTATTTTAAAAACATTTTTGATATACTTAAATTACATGCCAAAATATGTTATGAGTATAAGGGGTAAAAATATAAGATCGTCGGATATTCCAGTTGATCTAAAACTAGCAGATATTTTGAGAAAACAATAATGAATCTCCGAGAAAATAACCTTCATATTTTTGATATAGACGATACCCTATTTCATACAAATGCAAAGGTGAAAGTTGTTGATCATCAGGGCAAAGTAGTGCAAAGATTGTCCAATTCTGAATTCAATGATCATAATCTTCAGCCAAATCACTCATACAATTTTTCCGAATTTAGATCTGCTGACAAGTTTCATGATGAATCAAAGCCTATTACAAAAATGTTGAACAAGCTCAAGGCTATTCATGGTAATATAAAGAAAAAAGCAGGATCAAAGTCCAGAGTTATCATGAATACTGCTCGCGCAGACTTTGATGACAAGAACAAGTTTCTTGACACATTCAGAAAACAAAATGTAGACATAGACAATATACATGTGCATCGCGCTGGTAATATTCAAGGCAATGAATTACCCGCAGTAAAGAAAGTTAAGATTATCAAGAGACACTTGGAATCTGGCGATTATAAACATGCACACATGTATGACGATAGTACCACAAATCTTGATCATTTTCTTGCAATGAAGAATGATCATCCACATGTTCAATTTCATGCGTACCATGTTCAACATGATGGGTCCATGAAAAGATACCATGGTAATAAAGAAATACATGAAGATGCGCCAGCAAATGCCGCTGGTTCAGGTAATGTGGCCGGACTTGGTGTTGGATCTCAGGGTGAACCACCGGGGCCACAAAGCATTCTAACACGACTACTAAAACGCAAACCACTTGAACAAGAAGACACACAAAGAATACCCAGAAAACCCAATCAACCAGCTAAATCAGATAAACATTCCGATTTATACACAGATGAAGATCCAAAAGGAACAATTCACGGTTTAAAATTTGCAACACCTGATGATGCAAAGATGAGCGTGAAAAAAATAAAAACAAGTGGTCGATCTCATGCACACAAAATACAAGCTGCAATTGCCATGGAGCAAAGAGCCCGTGTAATGGGTAAAACTGGTGCAGCAGCAATTTATAGAAGTTTCATTAATTCAATGAAAAAAAAGACAGAAGATATGCGTGAGGAAAATGAAGTAAAACAAGAAGAAAAATGGTCAGACAAGTATAAAAAAAGTATTG
>Ga0194115_10001757_pt1 | contig 26898 bp, 39 predicted proteins | sample TA2MahsurfametaG_3_FD_148656 | JGI IMG/M metagenome (GOLD analysis project Ga0194115, IMG submission 148656) | Freshwater microbial communities from Lake Tanganyika, Tanzania - TA2015002 Mahale S4 surface | ecosystem: Environmental > Aquatic > Freshwater > Lake | place: Tanzania: Lake... | reverse complement strand
TGGAACTGGGGCGTTTTCCCTGTCCCTTTCGAACTCTTCCCTGGTCTGCTTTATCGGGTCCTCCGCCGTTACGGTAGTTCCCCTTCTCTTCGGCTTTCTGCGGGTAGCCGCGAATATAACGGCCGGAACCGCGAGCAAAAGCAATATGCCTCCGACTATGAATGGGGTCTTGTTCTTCATGGTTTTCATTTATATCCCATGCAATGTAAAATATATTTTTGTATATTTATTCAAGTTCAAAAAATATGAAAATCAACATTCTGTGCATACCTGGTATATCCAATTAGCATATTTTTAACAAATTATTTTGTAATCGTGTACGTTTTTATCCCTACTTTGTGTCCTTAACCATAAAATTCAACAAACCATGAAACATCAAAAGGGCGAGCCCCTGGGCCAGTACGCGCGGACGCTTCTACACAACTACCTTGACCTGGTGTGGGAGATTGCAGCAATCGAGACATTGAAGGAACCAACCCCCTCCGAGATTTCGGAGCTGATTCGGCTTAAGGGGGAGTCGCAGGAGACCTCAGACAAGCTAATACAGGAAATCGGGGTCGCGACATACATATCGTTCCTGCAGGCGGCTATCAAGTCGTTTCAGGAGTGCGAGGACAGCGTGGACGAGTTCATAGAGAAAATAACCAACGTAAAACCATAGAGGAATGAAACAGGCCGCTACAAACAGGTTCCCGTACAAATGGACCTTGAAGGACGCGAACTTCACGAAGGACAAGGGAAAGGTGTTCAGCTGCTTCGCATGCGGCGGAGGCTCCACCATGGGCTACAAGCTAGCGGGATTCGACGTGGTCGGATGCAACGAGATAGACCCGAAGATGATTGAGGCGTACAAGAAGAACCACAACCCCAAGCACGCCTTCCTGATGCCGATACAGGAGTTCAAGAATCTGGAGGAGCTCCCGCCGGAGCTTTACGAGCTTGACATTCTGGACGGCTCACCCCCCTGCTCGAGCTTCTCGATGGCAGGAAACCGCGAGAGGGACTGGGGGAAGGAAAAGGTATTTCGGGAAGGTCAGGCCGAGCAGGTGCTCGACACATTGTTCTTCGACTTCATCGACCTGGCCAACCGGCTGCGTCCGAAGGTGGTGGTCGCGGAGAACGTGAAGGGGTTGATGCTCGGCGAGGCCCGGGCGTACGTCCGAAAGATTTACGACGAGTTCGACAAGGCCGGATACTACGTCCAGCACTGGCTGTTCGACGCATCAAAGATGGGCGTTCCCCAACGCCGGGAGCGCGTGTTCTTCATCTGCCTTCGCAAGGACCTCGCGGGTCCGTTCATGAAGCAGAAGGACCTTTTCACCATGGCACCCGAGCTGGGGCTGGGCTGGAACGAGCGTGAGATAAGGTTCGGGGAGTTCCGCTCAGAGGTCGGGGTCGACGCAAGCCACACCGAAATGGGTAAGCTTATGTCAATGAAGACGAAGGCGGACAAGTCGATAGGCGACATAAACATGCGCCTCTACGAGAAGCTATCCGGTTTCACGGTGATGATTCGCCACGACGAGGACGTCCTCGGGACAATAACCGCCGGAAACGGGGGAGACTTCCGATACCACGATGACATGAAGATGTCCGACATGGACTACATACTGGGTGGGAGCTTCCCGCTCGACTACGACTTCTCCGGGAACCGGCCCCAGTACCTGATAGGGATGAGCGTTCCTCCGATTATGACGGCGCAGATAGCCCTTCAGATTTACCAGCAGTGGCTGTCTAAAATAGATATTACAAACAATAAAACCATAAAAAATGGAAGACAATCAACAACCACAGAGCATCCCGCGCAACCGGAAATGGGGGGGGGCGAGGAAGAACGCCGGACGCAAGAAGAAGTACGGCGAGGAGACCAGGGCGGTGACGGTCCGGGTGCCTCTGTCGAAGGTGGAACTCGTCCGGAGGGCGGTGAGGGACATCCTGGAAGCGAATACCCTAGTATAACCCTAAATGAAACCGAGATGGAGAACCAAAACCGGAAGAACCTGTTCGAGTGGATTTCACGCATCATCGACACGTGCAACCACGACTTTCACTTCGAGGCAGTCGACAAGCTAATCGAGCTCTTCTTCGACCGGACGAAGGACGAGGAGAAGAAGACAGAACTGCTGATGCTTCGACAGCGCAAGTGGAATGACATTCATTACCTACTATACTAACCATAAAAACAACAGACCATGATTCTAAATTCCAGACTCTACGCGAACGACGACCCCTCCGGGAACAGGATACTGCTCCGGGTTTTCTACGACGAGAAAGGGCTTCCCGCGAACGCCAACGTGCACCTCAGGCTAGTCTCCGAGAAGGCCCCCAGGCTGCTGGGAAGCGTAGACTTCGCGAGCAGGACCTTCTACTGCAAGAGAAAGACCTCGAAGCACCTCCACCGAAAGAGCAACAGCTTCGGATTCAACTGGACCGTGTTAAACGACTCATTCCTGCAGATTGAAAAGGTGTACATAATCGTTGACGACACGGAGCACTTTCGGTTCCGCAAGTCGCTCATGGAGGAGTTCGGGACTTTCCTGAACTTCAAGCAGCAGGGCTTCGAACTGCAGCGGTTCCTTCGCACGGAGCTGATTTCAACCCACTCCGACGTTCCCAGAAACCCCGACAAAAACAATTGAGATGAAGATACCTAAGACCATACTGCGCGAGGCGCGCAACAGCAAGTGGCTAGAGGGGGGCGCATGGATTGAGCTGAACATAAAGCATTGCAGGAGGACCCACGAGCTTTTCGAGAGGGTGCTCGTCAACCTCGCGGCCGAGATTGAGCTGTCGTGGAAGGACATGTACAACGCGAAACCTGTCAGGGAGCAGGCTTTCAGGCAGTTGGTGGTTGCGGCCGTGCTTCTCGACAATATGCTTGCCTACCAGTTCAAAAACCCGGGCGACCGGGAGTCGCTACTCGGACCAAAACTTTCCGAAATTGTCAGGAAGTACAACTATTGTCTGCTGGAAAAAGAGTAATTTTTCGCTCCCGAACTAAATGGCGGGGATTCTCAAACTCAGAATAGCAATGCCCAAGAAGAAGAAAAAGACGACACCGGTATCGAGATTGAGGGGCATAAGGCTTTACAACAGGCTACTGAGCAAGCTCACGGCGGAGAACGCTAAGCAGGACAAAAAGCAGCGGCTGGGGATAAAGGCGAGGAGGAAATTGGTGTCGGAGCAGCTGTATCCAAAGTTCAAGAGCGGAAAAGGTTTGTCGGCGCAGGCGATAGACTCATCGGTCAAGGTCGTCGTGAAGGCGCTCCCCCCAAAGGAGATTTGCAACCCGCTATACCTTTCCCCCGCGTACCTTGAGGCTGTCGAGTACTATGAGATTGACAACAGGCTGCGAAACCTTCTACCGGATTGCGTCGACGTTCGGGTAGACGCCGGAAGGTTCGGTTCCACGAAAATCTTCAACACCGCGAATTACAGCTATTACGGAAACGGGGTGCAGAAGATTGTCGAGAGAATACGTGAGGAGCTCGAGGGGAACCTCTCGGGTTTCGCTTACTTCAGCGGGATTGTGAAGGTGAAGGCGGGAAAGTCCAACGACGGAAAAGCCGAGAGCTACTTCGTCGATTTCATCCTGTACGTTAACGAGACAACCGAACTGGACGACGAACCTGCGATATACGACTTGCCTAAGAGGGAGCTGAAGAAGAAGGACAAAATAAGGGATTACATGTCGGAGAGGTTCTCGAAGCTCGAGAAGCAGAAGCAGAAGGAGAAGAGGAAGCGAAGGAAGGCTTCCCCACAGGAGTTCAACAAGAGGATACAGGTTGCGATTAACGCCGACAGGGCGCTCCTACGGTCAAAGGTCATAACCAAGGCGGAGTTCGATAAGAGGAAGCGGAAGCTTACATCAAGAAAGAAAAAACCATAAAAATGCCAAACCGGTCAAACATGACGGTGCTGAAGGTAAACCACAAGAAGGTCATTCTCCGGCGCCTCAAGAAGACACGGGCCGACGCATATTACAGGCGCGGCTCATTTTCCGACGAGATAATCTGGGAAGGCAGGAAGTTCCTCTTCCCCTCGGGTAAAGCAACCGCAAAGACGGGCATGTGGGTCTTCAGGTCCGTTTCCCGCGACGTGAAGGCGTACGCGGCAGGAAAGAGAATAAAAGAGCTGCAGAAGCTGCCAGTCAACATGTGGAACGACAAGCTCCGCAGGTTCAGGGGGCGTATCACAGCGACCGACGTCGACCACGCATATTGGCGAATCGCCTACGTGGAAGGCGTGATAAAGCACAAGACCTACGAGAGGGGTTTGGAGATAAAGGACAAGTCGCTGAGGCTTGCGGCCCTGGCTAATTTGGCAAGCTCGAAGGAGTACCAGCTAATTAGGGGAGGTGAGATTACCGAGGAGACCGTGGTTTTGAAGTACGACCCGGTCCTACAGCGCGTCTACAACAACATCAGGTACATCTGCTACGGCCACATGGCCGAGATGGCAAAGCTCCTGGGAGAGGACTTCATCTGCTACAAGACGGACTGCATATACTACAAAGACACCCCGAAGAACAGGGAGACCGTTCAATCTTACCTAGACACGGTGGGTTTGGACTGGAAGCAACTGGTGGAGCCGGATAAACCGACGCCCGAAATAAAAATAGGGAGCGAAGGGCACAAACCGCGTCGCTCCCGTAAACTTGTAGTGAAGACAAATGAATCTGACTCGAATATATGAAGGAATCGCTTAAGAATAAAATAGTTTCCGACTTCAGGTGCTGGATTGCCGAGAACCGGCAAGGGATGACTGAGTCGGAGGCCCGCAAGATTGCGGACGCCCTCGGCGCCATCGCGGTTGAGGCGGCCTACGCCAATTCGGAGGGCCACGCGGCGGCTTACGCGGACGCCGTGAGGGAGCTAGAGTCACACAGGCGCAGGTTCCGGGAGCACGTTGACTCGATGCAGCGGGTGTCTAAGGCCCTGCTTGACTTCTTCAAGAAGGAGGGCATGGTGAGCCTCGAGCGGGACTTCAAGACAAACCGCACCAGGCTTAAGCCAAGAAGCAGGGTCATGGTGGGGATTTTGGAATACCTGAACACTCTCGACGGATTCGTAACGGAGTTCTACAGGGACGTTTACAAGATTGATGAAAAGAACAATCCCGACAGGGCTCAAATCACGCTTTTTTGATAAATTACGGCATACTAACCATGGAATTCTACTTAAACCAGAAAAGCCTCCCGATGATACGAAAGTGCGGGAACTGCCGATTCTACCACAAGGAGTACGGTAGTTGCAGTCTCATGAAGGTCACAAACGCATACGACCATGAAAAGAACATTTTCTTGACGACGGGCGAAAACCTTTACTGCGACAGGCACAGCTTCAAGAACGAGGACACGTTGAAGGACGAGGCAATCGTGGTTGAATACGAAAGCGTGGAGCAAGCCATGGCCGTAATTAAAAAGGCAAAGGCTGTGAAGGATGTCAAACGAGCGGTACTATGAGGTTGCACCTTACAAACCCTGCAACGTGAAGGTCGTCGCCTACGTGCTCGGCGCCCTGCACCTGTTGCTGGTCTGCATACCGCTGTTCCTGTTCGTCTACGTTTTCGTTGACGTCGCGTTCAGGGTCAGGGATTTGAATAGATACATAAAAAAAACCATAAAACATGCAAAAGCCAAATCTAAGCCAAAGCCTGCTGAAGGCCTATCTTGACTACTACTCCGACGACGTGAAGGGATGCGGGGTGGCGCTCTACAAACAATACTTCGAGAAGAAAAAGGTCCCTCAGTCGGACACGCAGAAGCTAGGCGTGTACTTCGAGTACCTTTGCACCGGATACCTGCGGGAGGGTGAGCCGGTTCCCGAGCCTGAAATGGTCTACAAGGGAACACCAAAGGAGAAGATGGCGGTCGACTACGAGCGCGCGAACAAGTCCGCCCAGCTGTTCAAGCAAATAATTAAGGAGCACGACATAGAGGTGCTTTCATTCGGAGAGTACATGATACACGAGCAGGTGAGCGGGATTTCGGACATCAGGGGTAAATTCAACGGTGAGGAGTGCATAATAGACATAAAGTACTCCGGGCTTTTCGATGACAAGTTCAGCGAGTACGGTTGGCACACCGAGTCGCTGGTCTACAAATCCAAGCTGCTGCTCCAGCCAATACACTACAAGTACCTTGCGAAAAAGACCTTGGGAATCGACAACATCCCATTTTATTTTTTCATCTTCTCCTCAAAAGACCCGGAGAAGGCTAAGATTATCAAAGCGAACATACAGGACGAGCACGTCGACCTTCACGGGTCGATTACCATACCCAAGATGAAGAAGTACGTCGAGCACCACCACAATAAACCTTCCGCCCTCGAGGCTCGGCCGAGCTATCTGAGATGCAGGGAGTGTCCCTTCTCGGAAGAATGCGAATTCAAAACGACCGTTCCGTTGGTCGAGCAAATACACTATTAAACAAATCAAATGAGCAACACATACAACCAAGAGGAGCAGCACGAGATAGAGGCGCTTGTTACCCTAACAGTCACGTATAGCTCAAACCCCACGCGGGTCGAGGAGTGCCACGGCCTTCACGAGTTCAACGAGGACGAGGCCGTGTCATCCAGCGTCGATAGGGTAATGCTATGCACTTGCGCGGGGGAGATTGACATAACCGACCGGCTGACAACCGGTGAGCTCGTGCTAATCAAAAAAACGGTCGAGGCGTGAGGTACCGCTACAGGTGCATGCTATGCGGGCACGTCGTGTTCCTGCGATACAACGTGAGGTACGTGAGGTACTTCTGCGAGGTTAAGCAGGCGTACACCAGACTTTACAGGACAAACAAATAAAAACCATAAAAATGACAACCAGAAGCAGAAAGAAAGTCCAGCCTCAGCCCAAGCTAGAGCTGGCCCAGCCGGAACAGACCTCGGTCGAGACTACCAAACAGCAGCCGAGGCAGGAAGTCGCCGTGCAGGCAAAGCCGCTGACCACGATTCAGCGCTTCCAAAAGTACATGGAGCACTACAGGGAGAGCGTCCTCCCGGACCTGTTGGACAGCCACAACATACCCGTGGCGAAGTTCATCCAGGTCGTCATGACCGAGATTAAGAAGAACGACAGGCTCCAGCAGGCCTTCTCGGAGAACCCCGCATCCATGTTCGCTTCAATACTCGCCGGGGCGGAGATAGGTCTTATGCCGTCGAACCAGCAGGAATTCTTTTTGATTCCCCGAAGGATAGACGGTAAGCTGACCGTGACTCCCCAAATAGGATACCGCGGGCTCGTGGCGATAATACTGCGCTCCGGCGAGGTCGACCACATCGACACGTACCTCGTTTTCGAGGGGGAGAACTTCAAGGTTACTTACGGCTTGAAGCCAAACATAGAGCACGAGGGCAACTACGAGATTCCGCGGAACTCGGAGACGCTGAGGTTCGTCTATGCGGTGGCGACTTTGAAAAGCGGGCGTCAGCAGTTCTTCGTGATGTCCAAGGGGGAGATTGTGAAGGTCCAGCAGCTCAGCCGCTACAACAACGAGCTCTACTTCAACGACAAGAAGGACCCGAACTTCTGGATGGCCCGCAAGACAGTGCTAATACAGCTGGCGAAGCTCCTCCCAAAAGACTACTACGGAAAGCAGGCCGTCGACCTCGAGCAGCGAATCGAGGGAGGCGCTTACCTATCTTTGGACGAGAACAACCAGGTAAAGATTGTCGAGGGAAAGGCAATCTCACCCGTCAAGCAGGCGTCGGCAATAAAGACATTTAACTCGCTGCCGGATTTACCGGAGTAAAATCAAAATAAAAAAACATGACTACAAAGAGACCACCGCGTCCACGCCCCAGCAGGGCGAAGGCAAAGACGCAGCCACAGAAGCAAAAGCAATTCTACGACATCTCAACGAATCAGGTAGTAAGCATCCCGGACGACGGGTTCGTTAATGAGATTTTGATTCCAGAGGGCGTCAACGCGAACTTCAAGTTCTCGTTGCACGACGGAAACATCGCGGGAGCCGTAAAACTCCAGGCGGAGGGAGACACCGAGCTCGGGATAAAAAAGTTGTGCGACCTGTACCTTATAGACGAGACCTTCCGGGAGTTCGTAAACTCGATAATCAACGGGGCGCTGGCCAGACAATCGGAATCGATTAAAAAACAGCTCTCATCCTTAATAATAAAAAAATGAAAATGAAACCCGAAACCGGTAGAAACTCGTCTTTCACTAAGGTATTGCTGAGCCTGACGGCAAATTTCGACCACCCTATAAACATAGTCGAGACCGGTTGCATTAGAAACACGACGGACAGCAGCAAGTGGGGAGACGGATGGAGCACGGTCAACTGGGAGTACCACGCGAGGGAAACAGGGTCAAAGGTCTACGTGGTCGACATCGACGGAAACCATTTGACGAAGGCGCAGGAGGTCGTGCCCCCGTCGGAATTCGTCGAGTACACAAAAGAAGACTCGGTGGCGTACCTCCAAGGATTCGACAAGCGCATACACCTCCTGTTTTTGGACAGCTACGACTACGGGGGAGGGCCGGAGAACATACAAAAGTGCCACGAGCACTCGTTGAATGAGCTAAAGGCCGCATGGGATAAACTTAGCGAAAGGTGTTTTGTGCTTATAGACGACGTTTACAACGACCAGTTCGACGGAAAAGGCAAGCTTTCGATTCCCTACCTTTTGGAGAACGGGTTCGAGCTTCTGCATTGCATGGACTCCCAGGCTTTTCTGGGTAGAAACCTATAGGCCGTACCTGTCGGCCAGGCCCGGGGGGAAATCCGCCGCGTGCTCTTTGATGAAGTCGAAGTAGGGCCGGTAGACTCCCCCCATTTTTTCGTCGTTCCACAAGGAGGGTATCCTGCCGGCAACTCTGTCTGTCGACGCCTTTTTGTGGTTTCTAAAGTTGTCGGGGTTGTTTATGTCCCCGGATTGCTTGTGCGGCGCGAGCATCTCACCGCCGTCGTTCCAGTTGAAGCAGTATGAGGGTATGTACTTATTGTCGTGCTCGTCCATTTCCCGGTTGTCCCTCAACTTGGTGTACCAGGCGAGCCCCTCCTTTCCTGTTTCTAAATCGTATCCGTACTCCCGCACCTTTTGTGTTGATGCTACGACGGAGGCCTCTAAAGTGTTGTTGACGAGCCGCAGGTAGTTACCGGAGTAAAAGAAGGATTTTTGTGGCTTGAAAGCGGGTAATCCCGTCTCTGCCATGCGGTCAACGGCCTGTTGCATGAAATGCGGCAGGAAAATGTCGTCGTCGTCCCAGGTTACAACGTGAGTGCCGCCGGCAAACCTGAGGGCGTCCCTCCTGATTGCTCCGACGTTGGTGTACGGCTGTCCCGTCTCCATGTCTCTGTCGTTATTGACAATCAACACCCCTAACGAACCGAGCACGCAGCCGTTGTCGAGGTAAGGCTGCTCCACGTCCGTATTGAAGATAATTAGTTCCCTGTGGGGATACGTCTGTGATAGAAAGCAGTTCAGCGCCCTCTCTACGCACAGAAACCGGCCGTACGTGCACATTACGGCTGACACATAAGGTTGTCTTTCTATCATTTAGGGTTTTATTTTATTTGCATGAATCCTGGTGTAGGAGGTATGGAACCTGAAATCGTGGTGTTGCAACACGTACTTTTCCTCGGCAGGCAATCCATTCAAGTCAAGGTAGAACGGCGTGTGGCGCGATTTGAAGCCCCTTCTGGCAATCCTGAGGCTCTCGTACATGTTTCCCCCCGTGTTTCTCTGAAGGGCGAACGTTGTGTCCGTATCGGCCCAATAGACTCCGTCCTCGGCTTCTTCTAGCCAACATCTTGCCTGGTCCTCCAATACCCGGTCCTTGTACGCGTAGTGTTCCGGGTTGAGAAGCAGAAGCTGCTCGACCATTTTCTTCGTAGAGGTGAGCCTGTTTCTGTTGTTGATTACTACCTTAATCGAATCTTGAGTAATTGACATAGTATCCGTATTGCTCGTCTCCGTAGATGAGTTTTAGCATCGGAAATCTAATTGCCATAATTTCCGGGGTCAAGTCGGGCTGCAGGTGGGTCTCATGTACGTTCCCAAACTCCGCGCCTTGCTCGTACATGTACGGAACGGCCACGAGGGTCAATTTGCCCGCGTTGTTGATTCTGTCGAGGACCTGTAGCGCGTCGGCGTAGCTCAGGTGTTCAAGCACGTCTCCCATGATTACGTACTTGTAGGGTTTCAAATCGAACTCCCTGACGTCGCCTATGTGCACCTCGGAGTATTTACCCCGTAGGTTGAACATGTCGATGTAGGCCGGGAAAATCTCGAGGGCCTCGATTCTGTCGAAGTGGTCCCTCAGCAGGTCGCAGTAAACGCCGCTTCCCGCTCCGACGTCCAAAATGGCGTCCTGGCGAGAAACAATAGATATTATGTGGTCCGCGACCTCCCTCTTGAATTTGCTGTAACTGTATGGCATTTTTAAATTTTTACACTATCCACTTACCCTTCGGACAGGCGTTCATGCCCTTCGGGGAGAAAATTTTGGCCCTGGTCGCGCAACCGCACTCGGAGCAGTAGCTGATTCCAACCGCATTTTTCTTCCACGAGTCGCATGACATGCAACTGACAAGCCTTACTTCGGCCGCTCTCTTTTGCTCGTCGGTGGGGTTTACCATTGCTGCGTACGAGGCGACTATCTCCTTGATTTTATCAATCATCTTAAACAGGTTTTTTTACCGGTGGTTTTCATCAAATTAAAGTACTTGCTGCTGGCAAATTTAGGGTCGATTCCCGAATCGGCTTCGTCGTAGGGCAGCTGATTTGTGTAAGCCATCTTGTAGAAGGTCCCGGCAGATTTGGAGGTTACGCCGGCGTTGTGGAATATGTAACACTGGTCAAACTTTTCGACGGGGTCGGTTGCCCAGCAAAACCCCAGCTCTGGTGAAATTAAAGTGTCGTATCCTCTCATCCAAGCTCCCCATAAGAGACACCACATGTCAGCGCACCAGATTTGAAGCTCGTGGTGCGAGGGGTCGACCGCCTTCTTTTGATTGTTCAACTCCGTGACCCGAGCGTACATTTTCTCGCAGTCCTTTTCCATTTTATGAAAAAATTGGTAGTCCACCCCCCTCATGAAATACTGAGCCCCCCCGGACTGACCCTGCCTGTCCCTGACAAGGTAGGGGTGACATCCGGTTATTTGACACATTAAATCAAGCACGTCGTGCCCCTTTGAAACTATGTATTCATACCCTATGTAAGAAATCGTGTCGGAAACGTACCACTGCGGACCCGACTGCGCCATGACCTCGAGGAAATCGGGATATTTGGAGAAGATTATGTCGCAATCGTGGTAGAAGACCCCGGTTTGAGACAGCTCCGGATACCTCTTGAAGTGCTGCTTCAGCAGGTTTGGCCTGATTGACGATATGTAGCTGACGGGGTACTCGCGCGTGTCCTGGTAGAAGAAGAAAGAGGCGACGTCGGAGAATTTGAATTGCAGCCTAGTTATTAGCTCGACTTTTTCCCTCCAGTCTTCCTCATTCTTGTTGTAGGCGAAAAGGCATTGAATCGAGTGCCGATTGTGGATGCCAAGCTCCTCGAAATTTGTTAGCATCACTTCAACCTGCCAGGCGTAGTACCTAATTGACGGTTGTGCGCAGATTAGCGTAGCGCATGTTGATTTTTTCATTTTTCATGGTTATTTTTTTTGTCTTATGGGCAAGAGCCTACGGATATGCCGACCGTTGCGGTTAAATTGTCAAATTGGAATATCGTCTGCCCGGAGGTAGAGCCTCCAATCTGCTGGACGCAATGAGAGTATGGGGTTCCGGTCAGCGGGGAAGTGAGGCCTGGGTCTCCATAAAGGATTACGCTTTGCGTAATAGGAGACTGTCCGCTTGGAACCCAGAGGTTGAACAAGTCTCCGGTACAAGCCCCGAAGGGGTCATTTCCGAATAAAACCGTAACCAGCGTCGATGCAACCGTGGTGGTGGTCGTTGTTGTGGAAGTCGTGGTGGTTGTGGTTGCACAATTGCAAGGTGTTACTCCATATACTATATTGATAATTACGGCATCTACTGGAGTAATAGCTGAACCATTTGTAGGAACACATATATTTTCAACATAGCTTCCAACAGAATAGCTATTTAATACGGATACTCCACAGCAATCTTGTATAATCGCTTCTCCAGCTGTAGTTACGTCAAAAGAAACTTGAGTAACACAAGGTGGTAGGGTAGTTGTTGTCGTCGTTGTCGAAGTAGTTGTCGTAGAGGTCGTAGAGGTCGTCGAGGTCGTCGTCGAAGTCGTCGAGGTAGTTGTCGTGGTCGAGGTGGGCGGAGTCTCCGTTGTCGTGGTCGAAGTCGTCGAGGTAGTTGTCGTGGTCGTGGTGGGCGGAGTCTCCGTTGTCGTGGTCGAAGTCGTCGAGGTAGTTGTCGTGGTCGTGGTGGGCGGAGCCGCGGTTGTCGTGGTGGTCGTTGTCGAGCAAAGAACAAGATTTCCGTAAATGTTCGTGTCGTCTACGGTATAGATGTATGTCTGTCCTGAAATAGTTTCGCTGCAGAAAAAGCCAAAGCCTAGGGCGTTCAACGCGGAAAGGAGTCCGGCTAGGTTAGGGGTGTAGCTTAGTTGGTACGTGATAGAGTTTATGACTATAGACCCCGTGCCGCATGCTAAGTTGGCCGTCGTCACGTTCCAGGAGTATTTGGTGGTTGCGTTTATTGAATAGACGTTCAATTGCATGAGGGGAATGTTGTAGTCACAATCCGTGCTGTTTGTGATTACAAACTGTATGAGCTCCCTTTTTGCTGAATAGTCTCTCACGCCTGGTCAATTAAATAATTACAATAGTCGTCAAAGAATTTGACACCCTCTTGCTGCTCAAGTTGGTCGAAGGCGGTAACGCCCATATAATCGTGCCAGCTTGTCTGAGCGGTGTTGCCGACAAACAAAATCGTTGCAAAGAACTTGAAGTAGTAGGTGCTGCCGGATTTGACGTTAAATTGAAAAGTCGTCAATCCAGTGAACACTATCTGGTCCTTATCCACCTCATAAAAGATGGCCGGCTGGCTTTGATAGGGGTCGATTGTGAACGGAAGATAAGTGCTAACTGAGTTTCCCTCGGCCGTGAATCGGTTGTAAAACACAGGTTGCCCGACTTCCGGGTAGGTTGGTGCCTGCAAATAGAAAAATTCAGCTCCGTAGTTGTACGTGCCGAGACTTTGTAGGAATTGCTGATAGGTAATACTTGTTCCCGTCACTCCGGTTTGGGGGGGCGTCACCGATATAACCGGTGCAATTGTGGATGTCACTGGTGGGATGGGTACCGCCATTTTTAACTTATTTTATTGCCGCTCAGGTCAGTTGCTATGCACTTTCCCGTAGTCTTATCAGTGTAAACCCTCACACCGTATTCTTTCGTTAGCTCTTGGTTCAATTCATCGAGAAACTGCTTTGACTCGCCGTTTTTCTTCGCGGCCCTATAAGCCTGAAGCGCCGCCATAGCGTTTTTCCTTTGGTCTCCCGAAAATGATTTTTCGGATGCCCCGGAAGACGCAGCGCCTTTAATGCGGCCTCCCATCGGACGTATCTTCGTGAAAGCCCAGTAAAGGACGAATCCCCCGCCAAATATCAATATGGCCTTCTTCAGGTTTGTGTTCATTGCGATGATTTTACCTTTTTTATGTAATAGTAGGCCCAGCCAGCAACGATTATGACCGCGGCGGCTATTGCGACCTTTCTGAGGGTCAAAGAGTATCCGCCGGCCAGACGCTTTCTTTTTGAGGCCTCAACGGCATCTAGCGCTTCGTTAGTCTCCTGCGGCGTAACCACGCCCTTCTTCGAAAGAATCTTGTTTACAAGCGCCTGAAGCTTCTCTCGGTTCTGGCGAGCGCTTTCAAGTAGCCCACCAGCAACGCCGCCATTCTTTATGGCCAGGTTTATCGCGTCTATCTCGAGCTGCAGCTCCCTGGCCAACTCATTCTTTTTGTCTGGCGTCAAAGCCATGTCTTGAGTTATCGGCATACTATCTTTTTCTGGTTATCAAAAGAACAGTGACAAGGACTATCGCCGCTCCGGCAATTGCCACGACTAAAATTGTTTTCTTGCTTTTCTCTTTCTCCATCTGCACTACCGTCAACCCTTTGAGCCTCGCCTCTGAAACGGTCGCAACGGCTGTCGAGACTATCCTTATTCTCTCTTCTTCGGATTTGGCGTTTGCCAGGTCCCGGGCCAGCCTGTCCTCTTGGTCTTTGTTCAGAAAGGCAAGCTGCTCGTTCATGTAGCGTTGCTTCGACTGGTTTATTGCACCCGCCGTCGCGCTTCCTACCGATGCAGCCGCGGCTACAGCCGCTATGATTATGGGTAATGGCATTTTATTTTTTCCTGAATGCGAAGTAAACGGCCGCCAACCCAATGGAAAGCGCTCCGACCACTATCAAAATTGTTGTTGCTGTCTTTTTTTTCTCCCTGTCAGCATAGACCTTCGACAAGTTGGATATGCGCTGGGCGTTCAGTTGCGTCAAGTACTGGCCGAGAATCGAAAGCCTTTCACTCTCTCCCTTTGCCTTAATGAGCATGGTATCGAGACCCCTTTGTTGCTCGAGAGACAACAATTGGAAGTTCTGCTCGAATTTCCGCCTTTTGTTTGCGTCGGATACGCTGGCGATTGTCGAAATTGCCGTACCGGCTATCTGGCCGCCGGCGCTGATTACATCAGCCTTACTGGCGAGACTCGATGCCTTGCTGGCAGCGCTAGATGTTTTTGTTGCGGCTGACCCTACTGACATTACTTGAAAATGATTTTTTTTATGAGCTCCCATGTCACGGCCCAGATTACACCTCCACCTATGAACGCGCCAACCAGCTTGTACCTGAGGGCCTGGAGCTTCTCAATCTCCTTCTCCGCACGCTTCAACCGGTGCAGGTATCCTTCTTGGTCCATTTCCTCGTCGCCTATCACCGCGTAGTAAAGCTTATTCAATTTCCCCACGAGCTTCTCAAGCGCCTTCTCAATGGCGTCGAGTCTTTCTGCTGTCTTATAGTCCATGGAAACCTCCATAATAAAATTTGTATGAAAATAAATCTTTTTTGAATAAGTTTTCATAATTTTATGGTTTCGATACGATTTTCCAAAATTTGTATATTTGTCAAATGTTAATTTTTTCAAATTTCATCCATGATTAATACCGTATGGGTAAACGGCTGTTTCGATGTGCTACACGACGGGCACTTGAAGCTCTTGAGGTTTGCCGCTAGCTTGGGAGATAGGCTTGTGGTAGGCATAGACTCCGACGAAAGGGTGAAAAAGACGAAGGGTGAGGGTAGGCCCATAAACCCCCATACCTTCCGCAAGGAAATTCTGGAGAGCATGTCATTTGTTGATAAAGTTTACGTATTCGAGACGGACGACCAGCTCGTGGAGTACATCGGCATGAATAAACCGGACGTAATGGTTGTCGGCGAGGACTACCTCATGAAAAATGTCATCGGGAGGGATTTGTGCCGCACGATAGTGTTCTTCAAGAAGGTGCCCAACATGTCATCAACTGAAATAATAAACAAAATCAAGAATGGATAAAAAGCCAGAGGTAACGGCCTGTTGCAAAATCCCCAAGGGATGGGGGCACGAGCTCGTCATTCACAATTCAGAGAAGTATTGCGGAAAGGTCTTGGTCTTTAAGGCGGGTTGCAGGTTTTCAATGCACTACCACGTTATCAAGCACGAGACCTGGTACGTCGCTTCGGGAACCTTTACCTTCGATTGGATTGACACGGAGTGCGGGATTGAGTACTCTCAAATATTGAAATCGGGAGATGTGGTTACGATTCCGGTCGGGATGCCGCACCGACTCAAGGCGCACACGGACGGGGAGATTTTTGAGGTTTCCACCCAGCATTTCGATACCGACTCTTATAGAATTTCAAAAGGAGATTGAGCATGAAATTTTTAATCATAGGGGAGCGATGCACCGATGTGTTTATTTATGGAAGCTGCAATCGGCTGTCGCCGGAGGCACCGGTTCCCGTATTCAAACCATCGAGCACCGTTGAAAACGCGGGGATGGCCGCAAACGTCTCGGCCAACCTTTCTAAAATGATTTCGGACGGCACCACAAGGTGGTCTTGCGACTCGATTCTATCTGACGATTTTTCAAGGAAAATCAGGTATGTGGACCAGAAAACCAACCACTACTTTTTGCGAGTGGACGAAGAGGCGGCGTGTCCACCCATGGTTTTTGGAGTAAGGGAGAAAAACCTGTTAGCCGAGGCTGACTGCATCGTAATATCCGACTACGACAAGGGTTTCATAGCGGCCGAGGACGTGGTCTCAATATCAAGGAAGAAGAAGCGCGGGGCGGTTGTTTTCATTGACACCAAGAAAAAGCTATCGACGCAGATTTTGGAAAACGTCGACTTCGTAAAGCTGAACGAGAGGGAAAGCCTGGAAAACCTACTGCCTACCCACCGTAAGAACTTCACCTCGAAAATAATCATAACCCTGGGCGAAAAGGGGGCTATGAGAAACACGAAGACCTTCGCACCGCCAAGGCAGCTTAACACGATTGACGTCAGCGGAGCCGGCGACACTTTTTTGGCGGCTTTGGCGTATTCTTACATGATTTCAAGAGACATGACCCGCGCAATAAACTTCGCTAATGAAAAGGCGTCTCTGGCTGTGTCCAAGAGAGGGGTTTCGACCATTTGACTAACTTAGCTCCCACATGATTAAGGTATGCGTGACCGGAAACTCCGGTTTCATAGGAAAGCGACTTCAAAGGAAGCTTGAAAAAAGTGGAAACATAGTTATAGGGATTGATGAATGGATATTCTCACGCCCTGCGTGGAGGGACAAGCTGGTTGAATACTTGGATAAGATTTCCCCGGAGGCGATTTTCCATGTCGGCGCCTGTGCCGACACTTCCACGAAGGATTTGAGCATGGTCATGGAGCGCAATTTCGAATCAACCGCCGTAATAACCGATTGGTGCTCGAGAATGAAAGTTCCATTGATTTACAGCTCGTCGGCGGCCGTCATGGGAGTTAGCGGGCGTCCGGAAAACTTGTACGCATGGGGAAAGCTCCTCGGGGAACGCTATTCAACATCTCACGGGTCCGTCGCTCTAAGATACTTTAACGTGTATGGGCCTGGCGAAGCGCATAAGGGCAGAATGGCGTCCATGGCCTACCAATGCTTCTTGAATAACAAGGCGGACTGCAGAACTCCGCTCTTCAAAAAAAACCCCGTGAGGGACTTCGTTTACGTTGACGACGTGATTTCAGCAAACATACACGCCTGGGAAAACCACGCTCAATTTTCCGGTAAAGTCTTTGACGTCGGTTCGGGAACGAGCAGGCCTTTCGAAGACCTCGTCAGTTTGATGGGAGGCAGGATTGAGTACCTACCAGAGTCGTCAATACCCGCGTGGTATCAATTTAAGACGCTGGCGAACCCCGATTCATTCATGCCCGGTTGGAAGCCCGCTTTTCAATTGGAGGCAGGAATTAAGGCTTATTTGACCGAACTCGGTTCTTGACCTAGTTTCAAACCGTACTTTATGTACCTGTACCAGACCCTCTCGTGTATGTAATACTGCAGGGGTTTGTATAACAATTCGGCAACCCCGAACGCCGCCCCGAATTTAACGCTGCCCGTTGCCGCCCACATTATCGCGAAGCCTATAAGCGTGCTGATGAGCCTGTAGCTGATTGTCTTTGCAAGGTGCCTCTTCTTTTCAACTATCATAATAGACCGGATTTTTTCTTTTCTTCCCTGATTGTCGTCGCCGATATTAAGGCTATGCTCTCTGGGACCTCGATTTTTTCAACGTTGTAGCCAACGTCCCTACCGTAATAAACCCCCTCTATGTCAGGTATGGTTATTATCGCGAACATCCCGCGGGCCATCCAGGACGCTATCTCAGTGTCACCATGGAACATTGTCATCACCTCGGGCAACGAATACGGGTTCTTTTCATCCGGCTCAACTTCCCTTACGGCAACCAAAACCGGCTTACCCTCCTGAATCTTCTTCCTGAAAATGTATTTGTGCCCCTCGTGAAGAGTTTGATACCTCCCGATGAAAAGCGCGTATTTTTTCCGCGCACTCCTTGATTGCATATTTAGAAGTATTTAGTGTCATGAAATTTCCAGACGGCTGCTCGAAATCAGCCGAAAAATACGCCTCCCTTCCCCTGACGCCTTCAAATGTCAAATATACCCAGGTCGTGTGCGGATGAATGGAATTCAAATAATGCCTACATTTTTCATACGGGTAAAGGGCCGCAACAACAACCAAGTCAACTTGATGACTCATGTACTTTGCCACATCGCTGATTCTCGCCAAATTCTTAATCCGACCCTCTTTGGAATAGTCCGTGTTAGAGAAGATAGACCTGACAGAATCACCGTCCACCACGTGTGTTGTTTCCCAATCGGAGTTGAATTGCTTGCACAGCTCCTTCGCCAAGGTGCTTTTTCCGCTCCCTGGTTGGCCGAACAAAACTATAATGGGCTTCTCAATAGGGTGCATAGGACTTCTCCTCTATCAAATTTGAATTCATATTCAAGTTTATTTGCTTTTTTATCTTCGCCCTTTTGTCGTTTGTTACATAAACTTTCCGTGCCAGCTCAATAAATTTTGCACCAAAATTTTTATCCCTCTCAAGAAGTCTTATTTCGTCTTCGACGTCCCACAGCTCTTCATTTACTTTGTATAAATCCCCGAAGATTGAATCTAGCCTTAAAGGGAAAATAGGGGCTTCGGGGTAAAACTTATGTATAGCCTTCTCAAGCAAGTCGTGTTCCGTCCTAATATTTTTAAGTTGGTCATAATTTTTTATCTTGGTCAATTTAATTTTGAGAATTGTTAGTCGGTCTATAGCCTCGCCAATACTAATTTCAATTTGAAGATTTGCCATTGTACAAATTTATTATTTGTGAATATACGTGGTATATTCAAAATTACATAATTTTATCCCCCGCAAGGCTAACCAAAAAAAGATGAAACCAATCTGCCTAGACCTCCAAACCTGCAACGGACTCGGAGACCTGATTTGCGCGACGCCTACCATTTCCAGGCTAAGGCACTCATACGGGCGGCCCGTAACAGTGCTCTCTCCTATGCCCGAGCTTTTCAAGATGAATCCGGACGTCGAGGCCAGCTACAAGGCGTCTTCGGTTGACTATGGTTACTTCAACGAGAATTACCTCATGCACAACTCATTTTACAACGTTGGCAAGAAAAACGAGAGGGGAATAGAGTATAAGCATAATCGTATTGATATAAGGCAATTCCATGCTATCCACTTAGGGTTCATGCTTACTAAAAGTGAGATGGAGTGTTTCTACTTACCAACGGAGGATATTAAAAAAGAGCAAATACCTAACGATAGGTACGTCGTTATACATCCCGTTACAACGTGGGGAACTAGGACATGGCCTGCAATTAATTGGATGAACCTTACCGCTAAACTTATTGAGATGGGTTATAGTGTTGTATCCGTAGGCAAGGAGTCATCGGAGAAAGGATTTTTCAACGTAGATAAGCCCGTATTTAATTTTGAGATTGAAAAGGGTTTAAACTTAATGAACAAAACGTCGATATCCGATACATGGCACATAATCAATAATGCTCATGCTTTTGTTACTATGGATAGCGGATTACTACACCTAGCGGGTACTACCGATACCAACATAGTACATTTAGGCTCCTCATTAATTCCCGAATTTAGAATACCATTTAGAAAAGGAACACAAGAGTACAAATATGCTTATGTAAGAGGGGGTTGCGATTTAGAGTGCGGGTCAAACATGAAATATGGTGTTAAGGAGTGGGGAAACATACAAGGTGTACCGCCATTGATTAGGTGTTTGGAAAATAAAGAAACTTTTGAATGTCATCCTAGCATGGAGCAGGTTCTAAATGAAGTAAAGCATTTATTATGAAGAATTTTTGGACTTTAGATAAAGAAGGTAATCAAGTTTTAAGGGATTTGGAGAAAGAGAATATTAATTTTTCTCGTGATGGCTATTTTAGGGGTGAGTATGACTCATTTAACTATATGTACTATGAAAATTTCAATCATTTTGTGCATGATGATATAGGTTGCGACTATGAGAGATATGGCTGTCAAATAAAGGAAGGAGATAGGGTTTTAGATATAGGTGCTAACATTGGTATTTTTTCACATCGTGCTGAATCTAGAGGTGCTAGAGAGGTAGTTTGTTTTGAACCGCTCACTCCCACTTTTGAGTGTCTAAAAAAAAATGCAGGCTCTAGGACATTAGTATATAACATGGGAGTTTATAGTAGAAACGATTTGTTGAACTTTAGCATACACACAGATTTTACCCATGTTGGTGGTGGTAGTATTTTAGCACATAAGAACGTGTATACTTTTTATATGGAGTATGTAAGTGTTATAGGTATAAATGAACTATTTAGTGAACATGGAAATTTTGATTTTATAAAATTGGATATAGAAGGGGGTGAAGTGGATATAATGGAATCTATTAAGGATGAAAATTTATCTACTTGTAGATGCTTTGCTATGGAATTACATGGTGTCGATAATGTTCAAAATGTACAGGATAATTTTGTCAAGAGGATGATTAATTTAGGTTTTAAACATTTTGTTCTAACACACAATGGTGGATTACGAACTATTAATTTTTGGAAATAATGAAAAAACTTTTGATTCTTACACCACATCTTAGCACAGGTGGTGCCCCACAAGTAACCGCAAACAAGGTCTCCCTGCTAAAAGGCATTTTTGAAATCATGGTTGTGGAGCACGCGTTCGTTGCATGGAAGTTTGTCGTGCAAAGAAACAGAATCATCGAATCTGTCGGGGGGGAAAACTTCAAATCCCTGGGCGACGACAAAACAGGAGAGCTCATGCAAATACTCGAGCAGTTTCGCCCTGACGTTGTTTCAATGGAGGAGTTTCCAGAGATGTTCATGTCAGACGAGCTGGCATCTAAACTGTATCGTGAAGACAGGCCCTATTCGATTGTCGAGACTACGCACGACAGCAGCTTCAATCCCACTAGAAAGAAGTACCTGCCCAATAAATTCGTGTTCGTAAGCCCATACAACGCAATAAAATATCTGCACCTTGGCGTCGAGTGGGAGATAATTGAATATCCGGTAGACAGGCGAGAGCAAGACAACATGAACGCAATGGACCACCTGGGACTGAGCCAAGATTTCAAACACGTCATAATAGTCGGTTTGTTCACCCCCAGAAAAAACCAGAAGTACGCGTTCCAGCTATGCGACAAACTTCACAAATACAAGATAAAATTCCACTTCTTAGGAAACCAGGCTGACAATTTCGAGTCGTATTGGAAGCCGCTAATGGAATGGAAAATGGAAAACCCCAGGCTTAAAAACTGCCAAATTTGGGGTGAGAGGGACGATACAGACGTTTTCTTCAACGCAGCCGACATGTTCCTATTCCCGTCCAGGGGAGACCGCGACAACAAGGAGCTTAACCCAATCGTTATTAAAGAGGCACTGGCTTTCCCGGAGCTTCCAAAGCTGATGTACAATCTCGACGTTTATCTGAACAGGTATCATTCGGAACCGAACATGCACTACCTCACGGGGGACGTTGACCAAGACGCAAATAAAATCATTGAAATTCTAAATCCCAGCGTGAATCTCGACCACGAGGAGGTTGTAATTATCGGCACGTATCCGAACTTGAAGAGCAGGGTAGAGCTGACTAAGCAGACAATCGAAAGCCTGAAACTGCTCAACAGGAAAATTATGCTCATATCCCACTACCCAGTCGACGCCGACATACAGCGAATGTGCGACTTCTACATCTACGACGCCGAAAACCCGCTCACCCACCACTCTTACTATACCCGTTTCTTCAGGCACACAGGCAATTACCACCTCGAGATGAACATAAACGGTTTGAAGCACAGCAACCAGTCTCTGACGGTGCTCATAAACCTCTTCACGGCCGCCAAGGCTGCAAAGCAGCTCGGGTACAAGAGGTTTTTCTACACAACCTACGACGTTGTGCTTGACGAGAGGGACGCTCCAACCGTCCATGGTGCGTTGGCCCGGACGCAGGCGACGTCCCGCGCGTATTTGGGAACACTTAACACGCCTTTTGGAAAAGGCATACAGACCAACGGTATGGCTTTTGACATAGACTATTTCATCTCGACCTTCGACGACGTCAGAACATCCGACGATTACAACAGGGTATGCGCAAAGACAGGGGCTCAGAACTTTCTCGAGGATTACATGGTTAAGAAGCTTGACCAAGCCGATTCTAAGCCCGAGCTAATACATAACAATGAAGAGACGCTTCTTGTTTACAGTGGAAGGGGTGTCGCATCAAACAGCGAATACTATTCGATTGTTCCGATTCAAGGCACAGACTCAAACTACATGCTGTACTTCTACACGTACAACGTAGACGACCGCAAAGTTTTGATTTCCATGGAAGAGGAAGGGGTTGAGTTCTACACCGGCGGTTTTCAGATAAGCAAATCCCCTGAGTTCAAGAAGGAGTTTCAATTCAACGGCAATCCAATTATCGTTAGGTTGGACTTCTACGACGGTGACACGAAGTACAAAACGGAGCAATACGAGATGAACGCCGGCAACATGAAGAAGTACAGGCAGACCGGGGAATATAAGAAATTGAATGTTAGGCAAAAGATTAAGCTTGTACACATACAGACTACAATAGATGACGAGAGAGAGCGGGCAAGCCGCGAATCCCTCGCTTCGCTGCAAAAGCATGGAATCGAGTACGTTTTGCACAAAAACAAACCTTACACCGACATTCCGCCAAAGCACAATTGCTTGAGGCCCCAGTGTGTATCTATGGAGCTTTTCGACGAAGAAACGGTCACGCGGCTCGGCACGGCCCTAACTCCTCCCCACTACGGATGCTTCACCGCGTTCAAGAACGCGATACTTTCGGAATTCGACGACTGCGACCAATTGATAATCTGCGAGGGGGATTGCATCATCGAGATTCCGCCAAATGAGTTCGCCGAGATTGCATTTCAATCCGCTAGGACCATAAATGAAAACAACATCGGGTACTTCAGCTACGGAGACACCAAGACTCTGGAGCACGGTTGGCCCCAGAGCCCGGTAGTCAGCGAGATTCAAGGGCAGGACCTTATCTTCATAACAAATCACATAATAGGCCTGCAGTGCATAATGTTTCCCAAGGCGATTAAGACCTGGCTCAAAGAAAAGCTCAGAACTGAACCCTGGGACGCAAGCGATATATTCTTTAACCATATCTTCAAGAACTCCCCTTATAGAATGGGGATTCTGAAAAAGCGGGTAGCAACACAGGCGAACGGATTTTCACTAATTGACAAACAGCAAAAAAACTTTTTATGAAAATATGCCAAGTGGCGACCGGTATGATTCCGATAAAGCCAGTCGGACAAATGGGTTGGGGGGCGGTAGAAAAGATAACCAGGGAATACCAATCCTCTCTGGCGAAACTCGGTCACGAAGTGGACATAAGGTTCATCAACGACGTAAAAACCGGCGAACACGAATTTGTTCACGTACACATGGGAAATCTCGCGCTCGAGCTTGGAAAGAGGGGAATACCCTACGTCTTTTCGCTGCACGACCACCACACGGAGCACTACGGAAAAAGCAGCTACTGCTTCAAGCACAACCTGGAGGCCATGAAAGGCTCCATTTTCTCAATAACGCATGCAGAGCACCTTCTGGAATACTTCAATGAAACCGACAAGCTCTTCTACTTGTCGCACGGAGTCAACACCAGTTTTTTCACGCCGGTGCAAGAAAAACCCGACGGGCACAGGCTGCTAATGGTGGCTAACAACGGCCTAGCCGGAGATTACGGGATAGACCGCAAAGGATTCAGATACGGGGTCGAGGCCGCAAAAGCCCTAGACCTGCCAATAACTATCGTGGGAACGGATGCAAACCAGCGATTCTTCGACCTCAACAGGGACCTGCTCGAGTATCCCGGACTGACCGTGGTCGCAAATAACCCTAATGAGGACGAGCTTTTGAAGATATACCAATCATCCACGATTTTCGTACATCCCTCGATGTTGGAGGCGGGACACCCTAATTTGACGCTTATGGAGGCGGCGTCGTGTTGCATACCCATGGCGGCGACATACTTTGGCACAAAAAAAATAACGGGGCTATTCGAGCTTGCATCACCGAATACCGAGTTGGTTATTGAAAAAGTACGCGAAATCATGTCAGTTTACGATGCAACAGTCAGGGACATGGCGGGAGTTCGGGATTCTTACTCTTGGGACTGCGTGTGCCGGACCCTTTCACAGATGTATCATGCCGTGAGCGCTTTCCACCACCTCGGGTCGGAAGCCATCAGGGTTAAATACGCAAACGTATACGAAAAAACAACCATTTGATGCTTACCTATGACATTCACCATGTGAACGGGCTCTACTTCCAGTTGAGGAGCGACGGCGGGAAAGACCGGGAATACGATGTAACAGTAAAAGACAGGAAGACAAACGAAAAGATTTTTGAGACCAAACTGAAGTCGGGCGGTTGGCTGCGAACTACCAGGCTGTACCTCTCGGACTTGGCCGTGGTGGTCAGATACGAGGGGAGGACAATTGAACAGATTAACTTCCTAGACAGGATAAAAGACAAGAGGGTGTTCATCTCATTCGAGAGCAGGGCGCTCGGAGACACGCTGGCGTGGATACCATATTGCCTGGAGTTTGCCCGACACTACCAGTGCAAGGTAATTGTATCCACTTTCAAAAACTTCATGTTCGAGAAAGCGTATCCGGAGCTCGAGTTCGTTGACAGGGGCGTTGCCGTAAACGACCTCGTGGGTATGTTCGAGCTAGGCTGGTATTGGGACTCGAAGAAAGAGCCAATAAACCCGATACTGGCTCCGCTACAAGCAACGGCTTCCAACATATTAAACCTTCCACACAGGGAGATAGTCCCTATAATCGACTTCAAGCCTCAAAAAAGACCGTACGAGCAAAAATACGTCTGCATATCGATGTACTCCACGAGTCAGTGCAAGCTATGGTATTATTGGCAAGAGGTAGTGGAGTTTCTGGTAAGCCTAGGATACGCAGTCGTTGAGATTTCGAAAGAAAGCGAGATGATGGGTCAGCGCACGGGGGACATAAGGGGGTTGTTGGAATTAGATGACAAGAGCCTGGAGGGAACGATGAACGCCATTCACCACTGCGAATTCTTCATAGGCCTTTCCAGCGGACTGTCATGGCTTTCCTATGGTTTGAGAAAAAAGGTTTACATGATTTGCAATTTCACCTCGAAAGACCACGAATTTACAATAAACACGGTACGCATATACGACGAGTCCGTTTGCAACTCATGCTGGAACAACCCGAAGTTCAGGTTCGACAAGGGAAACTGGATGTGGTGTCCTGAGCATGAAAACACACCGCGCCACTTCGAGTGCCACAAGTCGCTAACCGCGGAAAAGGTAATCAAGGCAATCAAGGAAAATGAAAACATATAAAATACTCGGGTTCATAGTGGGGGCGCACTCGTGCGGGGCCTGCTACATAGTCGACGGCGAGATTAAGGCCGTTATAGAAGAGGAGCGGTTGACAAGGATTAAGGGATACGACGACTTCGAGAAAAGCTTCGAGAGGTACCCGGTGTCAAGCTTGCGACATCTTAGGGATAGGTTTGGCGTGGATGTTTCCGAAATGGACTACTTCACGTCTTTCCTTCCGACAGACACGGCAATAGACATATTCAGGGCCATGTCGGGTTTTGAGATACCCCGTGATAAGTACGTTCACGTCGACCACCATGAGGCCCATAGCATCTTATCCTACTTAATGTCTGGATTCGAGGAGGAAACCTTGGTCTTCTGCGCGGACGCCAGCGGTGGCGTAAACAACCACAGTTCCAGGACCTACATAGGCTCTAAGGGAAACATGAGCTACCTTGACGGCATAACCTTGAAGAGGACTTCGCTGGGACACTTCTATGCCGCGCTGACTGAGCTTATCGGCTTCAAGAGACTGAAGGACGAGGGAAAAGTTGTGGGGCTGTCTGGTCACGGAAAGATGTGGCACGACCTTTATAGGGTTTGGAACGACGTGCTGAAAATAGAGGGAACGCAGACAGGACTGGACGAGCATTCGATAGTGTCGGGGGGAATTTACGAAAGGTTGTACGGAAGCTTTTTTTCGTTCGTAGGCTCAAAATATTGGAAGAACAAGGCAGCGATAGAGAACATCGCCTTCACCGGACAGACACTCTTCGAGGATAAGGTAGTAGAGCTAATAAAAAACATCCATGCGAAAACCCCTTTGATAAAAAAGCTGGCTCTGAGCGGCGGCATATTTGCCAACGTGAAACTCAACAAGAGAATCAACGAGCTTCCGATGTTCGACGAGATTTTCGTGCTGCCACCCATGGGAGACGAGGGCCTGGCGTTTGGCTGCGCCGTGAGGGTAATGAGCCTGATTGAAGGCTCAACTCCGCGCAGGTTCAAAAACGTCTTTCTCGGGACGGAATACTCACGGGACGAAGTAATTGATGCGTCCAACGGCTTCGTGCACGATTCATTCGACTTAGAGAAGGTCGCCGACATGCTGTGCGACAAAAAGATTCTCGGATTGTATCAGGGGAGAAGCGAGCACGGACCAAGAGCGCTGGGAAACAGGAGCATAATCTGCGACTGCACGCATCCCGAGACTTACTCGATATTGAACGCGAGATTGCAGAGGAACGACTACATGCCGTTCGCCCCGGCCGTTCTTGAAGAAGACGTCGATTCTATTTTCCACATTCCAAAATCGAGGTACGCGGCCGAGTTCATGACGCTGCTGGTCGACACTAAAGATGAGTGGAGGGAGCGAATACCGACGGTTGTGCACCCGAAGGACAAGACCGCTCGAATTCAAATAGTGACCGAATCCAGCAACCCGCTGTTTTACGCGATATTGAAGGCTTACAAAAAAA
>Ga0194115_10001751_pt1 | contig 26928 bp, 41 predicted proteins | sample TA2MahsurfametaG_3_FD_148656 | JGI IMG/M metagenome (GOLD analysis project Ga0194115, IMG submission 148656) | Freshwater microbial communities from Lake Tanganyika, Tanzania - TA2015002 Mahale S4 surface | ecosystem: Environmental > Aquatic > Freshwater > Lake | place: Tanzania: Lake... | reverse complement strand
TTTGCATTGTTGAATCGAAAACTACTATTTGACTGATAGTGCTGTTTGCCATATACGACATGTTTGCACTATTGTAATCTGTGCCTGACTCGAAAGCATTTACTGAATTGAAACACATGGCGGCCATTATGGCGGCCATGAAAGCCATTATTTTTCTTATTATCATTTTGCTCTCCAACTTTATTGTTATTATAGGTGTTGGTACTAGTATTTAGGCCACGGACCAAATTCGAAAAAAACTGAGTTTATTGCTGTATCAAAGTAACTACACTGGTACTGCCTTTGTTGATGTTTTGAATTATGGTTTGTCCGTCCTGGATCAAGGTGAAGGTAGCGTTCTTGGTAGTATCAAATGTGGCTGTTGCACTGTGTACTCCGGCCTTGTACAAAGTTACCTTGGTTTGATCATCGTTGAAATAATACAACAGGCCAAGAGCTTTGTTGGCAGCATAGCCAGGCAGCACAGGAATATCCAACTCGTTGCTGAGTAACGAAGCATTTTGGCGATCTAGTTCGTTCTGTGTATAAAAATCCAATAGGTCTGCATTTAGATCATTGCGATCCAGCGCACGATTATCTTCCAGTCGATTTTCGTCCAGTTTGGAAAATTTAAGTAGATCTATATCTAGTTCATTGTAGTCTAACAAGCCCTTCTCTTTGTTCTGTAATCCTGCTCGCTGCTGATCAGAAATTTCTACAGGACGACTGATGATCAACATGTTGTTGATATTGGCTTGATCAACTTTTACCACAGTAGGCGCACTGGGCGCAGAATTCAATGAATTGACCAGAGTGGCCTGATAAGGCACATCAAGTACAACTACTCCAGCAATGTTGCTGACTTCAATTACTCCTGTCACACACCCGCCTCTGGGATCACAACTAGGCAACAGCATGATAAGGCTGCGTCCCAGTTCATCCACAGTCATGCTAAAATCTGTGCCACGAACAGCAATGGTTGCTGTGGGTGTTTTAACTGCCACTTGTTGTGGGTTGTTCTTGGCTATCTGTCCACTGGCATAGCGAGCTGTGCCCAGAGCCATGTTTAGCGCAAGTTTGCCTGTACCTTTTTTAGGATCATAAACAAAATCGTCTATGACCATTTTGCTGTGTTCTGTCAGTTTGACTGTGGTTTTGTCTTCAAAGGTAAGTTCGGCTCGGGCCTTGGCTGTGGATATGGCATCGTTCATTTCGACACCGGTATTCACAGCCGAGGGAATACTTTTTTGCCCCCGCAGTATTTCTGTAGGACCTGTTTGTTCCGTGACTTTGCCAACCGCGGCAATCGTGTCAATCGGACTGAGTGACAGTAATGTTGTTATTAGAACCGTTGCTGGTAATAACTGCATTTTTGTTCGATGCTCCAGTTTGTGTCAGTGTTACTGTGTTTGGGGCTGCATTGGTTCCGCTGCCAGTTACTGTGATGTCGCCTGTGTGCAGGCCAGCGCCGGATGCTGTGTGAGACACACTGTTGTAATTGCCAGTCACATTTATCTTGCTTTGCGCAGCACCTCCACTGAGTGTTTGCACTGTGGTATTGTTGTTACCAACGATCTCGGATCTTATGGTGTTGGCATTACAGGTAGACGCCAAAGCTGTGCCGCAGCCCACAGTTTGATTGTTGCCACTGCCGTCAGCAGATACCACCACTGCGGCTCCTGTGCCATTGATTTCGTTGTTGATCACTATGCTGGCTGTGTTACTGGCTCCAATTTGTGTAATGGTAACGGTATTCAAATCACCTCTGACAATGGCTGCATCATCATTGGCTCCGGTACCGCCCACATTACCATTCACAATGTTGCCTGCTCCAGTTTGCGTCACACTAACCGTGGAATTGTCGCCAATTTGGTCAATATAGATTTCGTTGGCCACGGCCAAGGATGCAGTGGCAACCAATGCTGCTGCCAACAAATTCTTCCACAATGTGCTGCTGATTTTTATAATTCTTTTCATTTCTAGCTCCAGATGCTTTATTATTATTGTGTGCATCCATGTTGTTTTTGTTTACTGTTTTGCTCCTTTGATGGCTGTTTTGGCATGACCTTATTTGTCTCCTGACTTGTCTGATGCATTGGTTGCATCGGAGGCTGACTGGGGTGGCGCGACGGTTTGTGATTGAACCAGCTCATGATTATTCTCCTTGCTTTGCGCTGTGGATTTTTTGTACCTCCACAGACCTTTTCTCTCACCTGCTACTATCATATCATACACAGCCTGTTCTATGGCCACTCGCACAGCATAGGTAGTTGGTTCGTTGAGTGCGTTACCATTTTCCAGCTCTAGAGCCTTGGTACCCGCATCTACAAACCGTAAAACTCCCACATTGTGCTGAGTGCTATAGATTGTTTTGCTCACTGCATTTGTCAACAGAACTTCGCCGCTGTTGACGCTGATCAATCTCAGACTGATCACGATTTCATCCACACGGTATTGTTGGCTTCCGCCGATGCCTAAAAATCTAGCACCGTTACCGCCACTTCTTATGTTGCTGTCATACCCTATGATTCCACCTTCGATCAACACCCCAGCCACAGTCATGGGTTTTAGAGGCTTGGCATCTTTGCCTTCATACACTTCTCGTTGATTGCGTATCAGCTGGCGCTCTTTAATCAGATTATCAAGCCCCACACGTTCTACTACTTTGAACCAGTTGTTGGCGTCTTGAAGTGATTTTATCAAAAACACTTCGGCGCCTTGGGTGACTGCTTTGGAAAACACAGCCAGCCGGTCATTAGGCTTCATTTGGCCTGTTTTGTCTGCAAATCCGTAGACTGCGATGGTAATAGCCGGGCCATCCAGTTCAGGGACTTTGGTCACTAGATTTTCTTTGGGTAATAAGGTTACTGGATCTTTTCGGTTGAGATCCATGGCAACATGAGCACATCCTGAGAGAGCTGTCGCGAAGATTATGTATAGCAAGATCTGTTTCATTAAAATGCAAAACTCGCTATTGGAACAATTATTTCTGTTCTGCCACCGGTGGCTTCAATTATGGTCAGTGTTACATCAGTGCCAGATTTTACCCAGCTGATAGTTGTACCTTGAAAATTCATGGTGCCGCTGTTGCCGCCGCCTTCAGCAAACATTTGATCAGCCAGCTGTTTGGATAATTGGGCGTAGATGCGGGCTTCTACATTTACAAGAAATTTCGCAAGATTTGTTTGTTTTGCGGCTGCTTCTGCTTTGGCCAGTGCTGCTGCTGTTTCAGCTTTAATTTCTTTGGCTTTGTTTTCTTCCAGCTGGTGGATAGAAAGTACATGTTGGCTGTAACCGTTGCCTGGTATAAACGCAGGACTTTGAAATTGATGCACCAGCTCAGTTGGATAAGCAACCGCTGACACAGTGACTAGCGCCACCACCAGCAGTAACCTGTTCATCTTACCAGCTCCTTTTGATAAATCTCCAGGGCTTGTCGATGATTTTAGTTGATAGAAATGCCCTTGTTATTAAAGGTATTTACAATCTCAAAAGAAACAATTCACTAGTGCTATTTTGATATGCCTGGCAATACCAGTTCGGTTGACCCAGTGTTGGCTATGCGGTGGAGAACTTCACCGTAGAAACTGTCTAGTTCGCCACCAAATTTTCCAATTAAACTTTTACATAATTCTGTAGCACTTGTGCAATCATTGTTTTTTACAGCCTGTATCAACTGCTCATGCAATTTTACATTTGCATCAAGACTGCTCATTTCCATCACAATTTGTTCAACAGGTAAAACACAAAATGAAGGAATTGGTCCATCTGGATGTGGCATGTTGTCTAGTTCAAGCAAGGTATATCTTTTGCGCAGTTCGTCTGCAACTGATTGTGTTAACACTATGTGCATGTTACCACCGGTTGGTCTGTTCTCTAAAAGCGGCCAATCTAGCAGCTTTTCCTTGTTCGGATGAGACTTTATCTGCATTCTGATTTACGGTCATGGCTGTTTGCACCACTGTTTCTCCTATGCTTTGCACAGCCTGTTTTACTTCTTCGATGTCTTCCATCACAAATCGTAATTTGGTATCCATGGCCTTGACCAAGCTGATTAATTCTTCTACCTTGGCCTCTGTGTCTTTTTCGTACATTATGCGTATGCCCTTTCTTTAGGGTTAAGTATCTTGGCTTTTTTATATATTTCTTGCACACCAATGGCCTGATAATAACAATCCATAAGCGCATTGTGTGCTGCTTTGCGCGACTTATCTCGCGGGTCACCGTGTACACCAAACAGTGTACGACTGTCGCGGATTTGCCAGAATTGCCATGGAGTGGGCTTGCCCAATTGACGATATAGATTTTCTAAAATAACAATATCAAACGCAGGGCCTTGACACCAAATATTGTCAACTCCTACTAGGAATCTATTTAGACTGGAGGTTAAAATTTCCAAACTCACTCTGTCTGATTCGCCCATTGCCTCTTCAAACACTTCAGGATTTTGTTTACCCCACCAGTCAACGGTTTCTTGTTGCACATGGCGATCTAGACTCAATTGTTCGTCAACATCAATGCGCAGATATAAACCAGACTCTACATCAACATCTTCCCCCCAAGGATTGAATTTCACAGCGCCTAGGGTAAGGATTACACTCTCTGGGCGTGTGCTTAGAGTTTCTAAATCAAGCATCACATCCATTAGCCATCTATCTCAAGTTTGATTTGCAAGGGGAATCCGTTGTTTCTTGCCAGCAGTGTGGTTTCTATACCTTTTTGCTCGGCTAGCTCAAAAGGATATACTGCCACAACACCACTACCTTCTTCGTGGATTTGAACAGTTTTAGCTTCAGCAGCTTCGGGTCCGTATTTGAATATGTTTTTCAAGCATTCAACAATGAATTCCATGGTAGTAATTTCATCATTGACAAAAATTACTTTGAACAGTTTTGGCTCTTGAATATTCAACTTTGGATCATGTTTCAAAGCATTTTCTTGTCTGGGCTTGATAGCAGTGTCGGTTGGCATCATTTTCTTTCCAAAAGTAAAAGGCTACGAGTTGCCTCGTAGCCTATATTATATTACTTAGAGAAAGTAATTGCAACCTTCTTGGGTTTTTGTGTTTCCGGAACTTTGTGTTCCAGAGTTACAGTGAGAATGCCATTGGCTACACCAGCACCAATCACTTCCACATTTTCATTAAGCGGAAAAACACGCTCAAAGTTTCGTGTGGCTAGGCCGCGATGTAGATATTGCCAAGTTTCTTCACTGTCGCGCTTGCGTTCACCCCGAATGGTCAGCACATTCTGTCCATAAGTATTTGTCACAGTTTCAATATCCAATTCATTTTCCAAAAAGCCAGCCACCGCCATTTCGATAATATATCTATTATCGCCTGTGCGGATGATATTGTGCGGTGGATAGTTTTCTTGTTTGCTCACTTGAAAAGAGCGTTGGATTTCTTCAAACAGTTGGTCAAAGCCAACAAAACTGCGATGCAGGGTGGGTAGATCCAGAGTTACATAAGTGGTCATTTTATTTTCTCCTTTAAGCAAAATATGACTTGTAAGACCCCGTAGGCATCTTACATTTATATTTATACTACATAAACCCGCATAAGTCAAATATTTTGGTGCTAGTAGCTCTTGGGAGGGAGAGCATCACTGGCTAATTTTTTTAGCCAGCGTCTACGGGCTGCATTTTTGGCTTTTTTCCTGGCCGTAGTGGGCTTTTCATAAAATTCACGCTCGCGCAGTTCTTGCAGTAATCCGCTTTCGGTAACTTTCTTTTTGAATTTGCGCAGTGCTTTTTCCACTTGATCGTTTACAACTTCCACACGCAAACCTGTAAGTTGGCTAGACTTATATCTCATGATTCTCCTATTGAGCAATAGTATTAATTATCATTGATTCGTCAATGATTAAATCTTTAATGCCTTCTTTTTTCAACTGAGTCATATTGAACAGCAACGGCATCATGGTTGTTTCCAAAACTGTTTTGAGCCCGCGAGCACCTATGCCCATAGCATGAGCCTGTTGAGCTATGGCAAGCACTGCGCTGTCATCAAATTGCAATTCTACTCCCTCAGTTTGAAAAAAGAACTGCATTTGTGCCAACAAGCTGTTTTTTGGTTCCAGTAACACTCTCATTAGATCTTCTAGGTGCAGACCGTGCAATGGCACAGTTACTGGAAACCTGCCAATAAATTCTGGGATCATGCCATAGCGCATGAAATCTTCAGCAGTAGCATTGGCTGTGTGATTGGTTGTTTGTACATTTGTAAAGCCAATACCGCTGCCGCGTAACCGTTTGGCAATAATACTGTCAAGTCCTTCAAAAGCGCCGCCGGCCACAAACAATATGTTACTTGTATCAATCTCAACTGTTTCCAAAGCAGGATGCTTTTTATTACCATTCATAGTAACACGACACTTTGTGCCTTCAACCATTTTGAGTAGTGCTTGTTGTACGCCTTCGCCTGATACATCTCTATGTAGGCTAGCACTTTCACTCTTGCGACCAATTTTATCAATTTCATCAATAAACACAATACCCTGCTCGCAGCGTTCTACATCATTGTCTGCTTCAGACAACAAACGGCCAATTAATGTTTCCACATCCTCGCCAACATAGCCAGCTTGTGTGAGACTGGTAGCATCTGCAATTACAAATGGCACATTCAGATATCGTGCAATTGTCTTGGCCAACAAAGTTTTTCCAGATCCGCTGGGGCCATAAAACAACAAATTGCTTTTTTCAATTTCAATTTTAGGTTTGAAAAATACTCGCTTGTAGTGATTGACCACAGTGACACACATGGCTATTTTGGCAGCATCTTGCCCAACAATGTAGGTATCTAGAAATCGTTTAATTTTTACAGGGTCAAGGGCTCGGCTGATTTTTTTATCATACTTGATATTTTCAATGCGTTCTTTGTCAAGAATGTTAGCGCACAATTCAATGCATTCATTGCAAATTGCAGCTTCGTTGGCCACTATGAGTTTGTTAACTTCGTTACGAGCCTTGCCGCAAAAGTCGCAGCTCATGTATTGCACTTGATTTTCAGCCATAGTTTTTGATAAAAAAGTCCATGGGCGACTCTATTTTTTGTTTGTTTGCTAAGAAAGACTTGTTTCCGTAGTAGTATACATTTGGTGCTTTGAGCAACTGTTTCTTAATGTGGTCTACTGCGCTGTTTGCTGTGTTTAGAATGATTGTGTCAACACTGTTAATGGCCTGTGCTAACCAAACTTCATCCAACATAATATCACTGTAAATATAGACATTGAGATTTAGCGTCGTAGTTTTGCACCACAAAGCAAGATTGTCAATGTCATTCCAGTCTGCATCAATGATTAGCACTGACGGAAAGTCATCTTCAACAAAGTCCGGCGGAGTTACAAAATTACAATAATGTTGTGTCATTGCGTTTGAGATGTTGTTCAATTTCATCTTTTTCAGTTTGACTTAGATCATCTACATCGGTTTCACCTTTGCGAATGCTGTCAATCAAATGTTCGATATACGCCCGGTTGTAAGCCAATCTGTCATTGCCGACTTTGTCAATTTCAATCCACTTGCTGTTGTTCCATTTGAACAGTCTGCTTGGCAAGTAATCCACTCGCAGAAAAATATCGCCTTTTTGTGGGTTGGCAGGAAATTGAATTCCAAAATCTGCGTTCTCGGTGTCATCTGTGACAGGTGCGGTATACTTGCTAAAATAGCGTTGTTCGTAACCTAGTTTTGGATCATAGCTTGCTTCTTCGCCTGCTATTATTTGTTCTAGAGCAGGAGGCTCGGGTTCAGGCATTTGAACAACTATTTCTTCGGCTACTTCTTCTACCAACACAGGAGGAGGTGCAATCTGTGCCAAGGCTAGATTTAATTTTTCGTTGCGTTCTTGTGCCAGTGCCACTGCTGCCTGAAGATCAGATTGCAAACTTTCGATGTATTGTTTTAACTGTGCTACTTCAGTGTCACTATTAGCAAGCTGTATGCGCAGTTTTGCCGCTGTGTTATTGGAAGTAATTAGATCCTGTGCAAGTTGCGTTTTATCAGCAGCCAAGCCTTGATTGTGTGCTGTAGTAGCGTTTATGGCAATTTGCAGGTCGCTCTTGACCTGTTCGGCCTGTGCTAATTGTGCTTCAAGTTCTGCCCGGCGCTGTTCAGTTTCGGTGACTCTGGCCTCTACTTTCAAAAACTCTTCAGCAAGATTATCTAAAAATTCCTGTTGCTCGCGCACTTTGACTGCCAACTGTTCTTCAGATTCTGATACTGTCTTGGCTTGTTCTGCCATGACATCAACATCAATTGCTGGTTCAATCTCAGCTAATTTATCATTTGCTTCTTGTGCTCGGCGTTCAGCTTCATCTGCATCTATGGCCTTGGCTATCATATGACCGCGCCATAAGAACTTTTCTAACTCTTTTTGTTCTTTGGCTTCACGCTCTTCTTCAGTCAGCGGATGTTCTTCTTCCGACGGGATTTCGTCTTGAGATTGTTTAGACGGTTCATTAGGTTTGGTTTCTTCTTCATCATGGATCCAACCACCGCGGCCTTTGCGGGCCCATTCCAGCTGTTTGTTAGCAGCCAAGATCAAGGTCAAGGCCAAGGGATCAAAAACAATAACGATAAGGATGATCACCCATCGTACTGCCTGTTCCAAGAGATTTTGATCTGGGTTGTCGCCATAGATCAAGGCCGCGATGTACTTGATGGGTCCAACTTCGGCCTCGATCTTGCGGAACTCTGCTGCCAAGGGCGCACGTTCTTCTTGTAGCTTGACTATGCGAGCCTGGCTCTGCTCAATGGTCTGTGTGAGAGCAGCTCGTTCTCGTGCCTGTTGTTTGCGAACCTGCAGAGCTCGTTCGGCCGACGATATCACGCGGCCGTTCACTTCGCGATCGGGCGCGGCACTGATGTCTGTCACAGCACGGTCCAGCTGTGTGAGCAAGGTTCTGGCGTTGTTGATAGTGTCTCGTTCGTTGGTTATCTTTTCATCAAACAACAACAATCGTGCCTGGCTGTCGCCGCCGACGATGTTTTGGTCCAGATGAGCCTTGCTGAGGAATCCAAAGATGCCCATGGATGTGAGCAACATGAGCGCGGCCACAGCTGGGATGAGATAGACTTTGAATTTCAGGCCAGCCCGTTCCCAATTGTTGTGCAGCCATACCGTGGCAACTATCTTGCCTGCTTCCAGCGCACCACCCATGATCATCACAGGGATGGCTGCTGCTGCAAAAATGGCTATGAGGCCAGTGATAGCGTACCAAGCTGCGATTGCCGAAATTAAAACAGCGATTAAGAGAATGAGGTATCCGAAGATCATATGATATTTATAAACGGGTGTAATACCCTATTGTACTTTATTTTACTCTCTACTGCAACACAATTGGTTGATCAGAGGTAATCAATAGTTCGTATTTTTGTTGTGATCTGCCAGTGTATGTGGCTGGTGGCGGCATGGCCGGTTGGTGCTTCGAGCCTAAGCACGAGAGACTGGCTGCCCGGGGTAACATTAGCTTGCAAAAACGCTCGTCCAGAATTTACCGCGCCTGCCGGCCAATTGGCAGCATCTGAATTGTAAACTGGTTCTAGTAGCTGCTGACCCAATGGCCACTTGGCCGTAGATCACAGTATTTCCTGTGACTCTTAGATTTCCTGATACACCATAGTCTTGAAGTGGCATGTTATTCTCTGTTAAGTAATCTCTTGCCAATCAAGGGCCAAACACTGATTGGTTTTTAATTTGTGGTTTAATTATCCCCAGGGTCTTCCTTGTATCAGCCCACCAGGATTGGGATTGTCTATCACATTGCCTGTGAAGTTGTCGCCTTCTTTGTAACGAGTAGGCAGTTGTGTTGCATCTGCTGTGGTATCTGCATAGCGTCCTGGTTGCACAGCGTTACGATCTGATCTGTCTGTGCCAGCCAAGGCCAATTTGGCATCTTGTCTTGCTCGCTTGGTTGCCAGCGTACTGATTCCGTTTGCACTCATATCATGCTCCCATGCCAGGATATAGACTCACGCTGTCTGAACGCATGTTACTAGGATGTTTGCTACGATGCACATCATCCCCAGCAGCCAGTACTGCGTCAATAGGGGCAACCCGTTCTTCTGGGCTGTTTGAATATTCGGTATCGCCCGAGCCCAGCAGCCCGGCAATTTGTCGCAGGCGTAGCAGTTCAGCATCATCAGATGATGCATCTGGTTCTGTACTCACAACCACTGCCATTTCTGGCTCAGCATGGTCAGCACTGTCTACTAGATCTAGCACACTGCGAATAATATCGGTTATCTTCATTTTCGTCCCCTGATCCAGTATTTATTCAACAATTGGTTGCGCAATAATCGATAACATGCTATACTCTGCATATGAATACTCAAACTCTAGCTCAGTGCTTGCAGGGCGCCTGTTTTGCAAAACCTAGTTCGGGCAATCAACGAACCTATGCCGACCTGCTGGAAGAACAGGCCTGCATCCTGGCTCAATCTCAGTATCCAGATCTGTACAAACCAGCTCGTAGTGTGCGCAGTCCCGAAGACTTCTGGATTGCCAACAATTTGATAGATGTCAAAACACGCCAGTTGGGCACAGACTTCAACATGCCCAATCTCATTTCTGTGGACCGACTGGACAAGATCCTTGGGCACCCGGAACAGGAGTTGTACTACTGGCTGATTGACTATCGTGTGAACTTGGATGGATCATGTGCAGTGGAGCACTCAGAAATTCGCACCGTTTGGAGCATGCCCTGGGCCGCGCTGGCCATACAGAATCTGGGCAAGGGCCAATTGCAAATTTGCAAATGGGCAGAACTTGCTGTGCATGCAACAGACAAAGCGGCCTGGCATGCCCAGCTCAAGACTCAGCGCCAGCAGTTTTATTGCAAACAAATGGCAAAATTACAACGAATTTTAGACAGCATAAAGTAGTACTTTTTTGCTAACAAAATCAGCAGGTTAGCGGGCACTAACTTAGCACTTTTGCAACAATTAAAGCGGTTGACCGTTTTGGCCCATTTTGCTATAATATTAGCATGAGAGTTAGAAAACGTCGCCAAGATACCAACCATGCTGTTTACTGTATAACCAATACAGTGACAGGTGCCCAATACATCGGCATCACAGTGTGCGGTGGCAATGTGCGCCGCGCCCTGAAGATCCGCATCCAAAAACACATCCGTCGCGCTGTTACAGAAAACAAGGACTGGGAATTGTGCAAGAGCATCCGTGAACACGGTGCAGAAGCACACACCTATGGTCTAGTAGAAATCATCCGCGGCCGCAAGCCAGCTCATGCTCGTGAGCGCGAACTGATCCGTACTTACAACCCTCAACTCAACTCTCACTAAGGAGCTTTTATGTCACAAGTAAAAGAAATCTATTTTGGTATGTTTACAGATGCTGGAAATCATGCAGTGCATGAGATTGTGAAACATGCCTTGGAAAATAAACTGGCCTGGCTTGAAGTTTATCAAGACTTGTGCCACCTCAGTAAAGTTAAGGCATTCGGCGAAGCCACAGATACCATGGTGCGTGAAATGGTTTATGATGCCTGTGGTTTTGAATCAGACTTTTATATCTAAGGAGCAAAAATGATCACACTAGACCCAAGAGCAATCGCAGAAAAATTCACCCGTCACGGTGGCGCATTTGACCGTGGCTCAGCCGACAGCTACTATCATCGTCCGCGCAGGCCGCACTACTTCCTGGGCGGCACTTACCAAAGCGAAGAAATCATTCCAGCCGCGGGCTCGATAGAATGGGAAGCCTATCAAGCAGGCTATGATTACAACGAGCAGTATGGTGACAAGAAGAACTGGGACTAAAGGAGAAAATGATGGAATTGAATGGACGCTTGGTAGAAGTCGATGGCGTGGAGGATGTGGACAGCCGTGACTATCCAGATTTTTGTGATGCACATTTTGTAGGTGCTCGCTTTGTGGATACCGGTGAAGAGCTCTCAGACGCAGAGTACGAAGAGCTCAGCGACAAATATGCTGATGTGCTGTGGGACATGGCATACGAAAGTTTACATTAAGGAGAACAGCAATGAACATCCAGCTAGAGGGGCTTACCCCTAAACAAGTGGCCTTGTGCGACATCATGTGGACCATAAACAGTTATGAAGGTGTGCAAGATTTCATACGCACCTTGCCCCGGGCGGATCAGTGTACCTGTCGGACCTTGATCGAGCTCATGCAGTTGGCATTCGCTGATGAAATCACCAGCGTGGATGAAGCGCAAGAGGTGCTGTCTAGATTCTAGCTTGTTTGGTGAAAGTCTTTAATCCCGCCCGGTGCGGGATTTTTTTTGGCCTAGTGTATGGTGCCGTCAGTGTCAAAGTCCAGCATGTTGATGTCCTTGATACCCAGTATCTTGAGAATCTTTTTTACCACTAACGGGGGATTGAGATTGAATTCGTTGGGCGTGAACATGTGTTTGAGTTCACCATCGGGCCCAATGATAAACCCGTAGTCGTTTTCGTCAGCAAAGTCTTCCAATGCTTCAAGTTCTTCTACTTCTACTTCTTGGTCTTTTTGAATTTTGTTGGTCATGGTAGTCGGCCTCCAGCCGACACAAGTATTTACTAATCTGTTGCCTTAATTTTAACACAACAGATTTATCTGTGTCAAAAGTGCTAGAGTACACACGCCACATCACTATGTCTTCGAGCTCAGGAGAATCAATGCTAAAAGCGCCATGCATGGCACTTAATTCGGCAGCAATACTAAAGCCATAGGCCTCTATTTCTTCCTTGGTGCCTAGGTACTCTTGTTCTTCTTTTTTGTGAGGGCAATGCACTCGACTTGTATATTCACGAATAGCACGGTATCTTCTACGCTTGGCTTGTGCCCTATGAACAAACTCATGACCCACACACTCAGCAACATCAAAACAAAGCCTACGCCATTGCGTTTGATCCAACACCAGGTGCTGTTGGTCTGGATGATACAGTAGATTTACTTCTACACAAAGACCGTGAGCTTGGTCTTCATCCGCATCATAGTTGCCGCCCACGCACACTTGACCCATATCAACAAAACTGTGTCGCTGTGTGGTAACTTTTACCAATGGGTTTTTTATTTCCTGTCTAAAAACTGCTGTGAGTTGCCCAGGCGTGATTGGCCCTTGATGTCTAGGCATTTTAGCCAGAGCATACATCAAGGGCACAAACATGTTATTTGAATATCATCAACGCCATGAGCACTGCTTGAATAGCAAAGCCTAGTCCAATAGTTATAATGTTTAGGCCGTCTTTGAGAATGGTAGCTCTGGCAAATAGCAGCAATAGACCTGCCCACATGAACAGTACCATGTCTACTGGTGGCATGCGATCGCTGAGCCCTGCGGCTGTGGCAATCAAGGTGGGAATAGTGGCCAGGTGGATTAGTATGGCAGCAAACCAGCCCAGTGTGTCGGCACTGAGTTTGGCAAAGTTGTTGGCAAACCAATCCTGCACCCAGGCTCTGAACCCGTCGTAGTTCACATGTCCTTGATCATCTCTGAGTTTGAAATTCATAATGTTTCCTTATCTGATTTTGTTGTCGCTGTAGAAAATGTGGCGTCCAATGGTTGCTATTTTTTCCTTGCCCCATCTTGGACTCACGTAATCTGCATGATAGTACAGAGCATTTTTGAGTCCGTCAAGACGGAATCCTTCCAGCAGAACTTTTTTTGCCACTGCCATGCTTTCATTGTAGGCAGCAGGATTTACTGGTTTGCGTATGGTGCCCTGTTCGCAGTACCAGCTGAACTGGCAAATCACTTTGTCATAAATCACACCCTTTTGAAATATAACTCCGCAGATGTCTTCTGGAAACTTGCCAGATTCTGCTCGGTTGAGTGTTACCTGAGCCACTGCCACCTTGCCTTCGAAGGGCTCATAACCTGCTTCGTAGTAGATGTTTTGTGCTAGACACTTGAGCTCGCGCTCGCGGTCCGCAGCAGTGACAAAGGTTTTGGGATTACTTGCAGCCTGCAAACGCAGGTAATCCATTTTGGCCGTAGTGACCTTGGTCCCAATCATCAGTGCTAGAACTATGCCTGATAGAACCAACACAACTTTGACCAATGCTCCTGTAAACGAATCTGTCGTTCCCTGGGCGAGAGTAGTCATAATATCTCCTTTCATTAACTAGATTGCGAAATCCGTAGTTCTATTTACGGACCGAACAACTAATTAATAGTACACTATAAATTGGTTACTGTCAAGGCTAACTACAAAATTTGAAAATAAACAGTGTAGTTAACCTCGTTCTAATGGGTTTTTACACCGTTAACAGCTTATATAACTGTGCGTCTCGAACGACTTGCTTCATAGTATCCAGCTTGCAATTCAAAAAAGTGTCGTTGATATCCATAATATGCATTAATAAAAATTAGATCTCGCGTTTGTTCTTCCGTGAGTCTATTGTTTACCGCATAGTTGGTAATTATGGTCTGTTGCTCGGTTGTGAGCCCAAAACCAAATGTTGCTCGGCGTTTTTCCGCTTCTTCTTCAATGTCTATTTTGGGCATTTTAATTCCCAAAGTTTGAAGTGTTCGAGAATTTCGTGCTTCTGCTTGCATGGCCAAAATGGCCTGCCCGCCTCGAGTGTTTGGATTGGCCATGGTGGCAATAAGGTTGTTGAATCCTGTGGCCTCTGCCACAGCTTCGATGATATTGGTTACCAGTGCTATTGCAGCTTTGACTCCTTGAGTAAAACTCCAGAAACCTTCTTTGTTGTCCTTTAGTGCCGTAACTAATCCTGTATTCATCCCGGCGGCTGCATTGCTTCCGCCGTCTGCTCCCATCGCTGACGCAGTGGCAGCAATTGCTGTGCCAATGGCCGCTGCAACTTTGGCAATAGTAACAATAATAGAATACACAGCATAGCCCATGGCCACTGCATTGGTAATTTCGCTTACCAATTGCAGAGCACTTTGCAAAATGCCTTCTTCTGCATCTTCACTGGCCTGTTGAACCACAGGATTTGGCGAGTTTTTCACTGCCTCCAGTGCGGCAATCAAATTAGCTTCTGCAAGGGCGTTCGAAGGATCACCTGGATCATCATGCTTTTCGTAAAACTCTAAAGCGACCAGCAGAGCTTGCCCTTCGGCAGTGCTTTCAAGTCTGTCATTGGCTTCGCTAATTTTCTGATAAGCCTCAGTATGCGCAGCACCACCTGCTGTGCCAATAAGATCAGTCAGGGTGGCTTCGCCAAACAATCCACTGCCAGAGCTTAGATATGGTTTAAGAGTTGCCATGTCGCTTTCAAAGCTGGGATTGTTGATTAGACCAATGTCAGGTAGATCCAGTTGGTCCAAAGTCTCAGCAATCAACTCCCAGGTCACACGATTAGTAATTCCAAGACTGGCAATTTGACGACCAAAGTTTTCTAAGTCGCCATAGGGTATATTATCAAGTGCGCTCTGTGTCATCAACACATCTGGTCTACACAGATCAGCTGCGGTCTGGCAGTTGCCCGGCTGCGCCAGTATCACGCCTGTGCGTTCAATAATGGCTTTCAAGTCGTTGCCAGTGATGCGTTTGAGTGCTTCTTTTATGGCCACCGGGCTGCTGTTGAACACTTCTTCATCGTCGTCGATGAATATAAATTCTTTTAACAAAGCTTCTCGCAGTCCCACATCGTCTGCAATGCCCTGCTCGCGCAAACTGTATATCAGCCCACTTGGAGTTCCAATCCAGTCTGGCAAGTTTGGATCCCATAGTGTGCCAAGATTTCTCATGGCTGCGGTTACTGTACGCAACCCTGCACGAATTTGCGCACCGCCGATTGAAATACCAGATGCTGTGAGTCGTCTGCCGGCAGCAGTATTACCAGCAGCTGGCCCAAGCTGTGCAGTTACTCCACCAGTGATTAAATCTGTAAATGTTTGGCAAGCTGTGAGCAATTGACTCACACTACGCAGAGCACCGAACACTTCAGCTATACCACTGCTGGTAAAACTGGCCTGTTCAAAACTTCGCGCTCTTAGAGCTTGCTCAAGAAACTTCATGGGACTTTGCACCAGGTCATTGGCTCGCTGTATCGCGCTTCCCACAATGTCACTGGGATTTACACCAGCTGCTTGAGCAGCCGCCGAAATCACACCCAGTCCTACTGTAAGAGCAAAACCACCGGCGTTGTTTTTGATAGCGTTGGTTAAGACAACACTGGTGCTGGCTGCATTGACAATGGCCGTGAGTTTACCACATACTCTGGTCACACTCTGCAGACTGCTTGCCAGAGAACTAAAGTCTGTGGGCGGAATAATTGCCAAGGGATCAGTTAACAAAGCCAATAGACCCATTGGCTGTACGGGTGTAACATCAGGCCTCTGTTTAGCATCCGGGTACGGGGCCTTGCCCTGGGGTTGTTTACCAAACCTTAAAAGGTTACTCATGGCTGTGTCCTATGTAACTATACTTATCTGCTTAAAATCACAGCAGATTAAAGCCCAGTTACAATACTGCCAGCCGTGATAGGCTTGATACCTGTGGTAATTTCTATGTAATGATCGCGTATTTCGTTGGCTGTGTTGGAATGCAGCAACACATGGTTCTTGCTGATAGTTACCTTGAAATCCGGCTGTGAAGTAAACAGACTTGAAATCAGCATGATACCTTTTTGACTAGGAACCACTGTGCATGGGCGTTCTAGTCTATATTCTGCACTGCCATCTTCGATTACTTTGGCTACAATTTCGTCGCCATTGACTAATTTCAACGAAGCGATGTCGCCTTCGCTGTACTTGTTGTTTGAGATTAACATTTTTATCCTTTGAGAGCTGCAAACCAAGAGTCGTTTTGACGACTCAATCCTTGATAACCACCTTCTACCAAGAGTTTACCGTCTTGGTATATTTGCGGAACTGTTCTGTGTCCTTCGTCAACAATAAACTGTTTGGCTGTGTCATCTTCATCTATTTTTACTTCTTGATAGTCAAGTCCTTTTAGTTTTAGCAAGTTTTTGGCCTGCACACAAAAAGGACAATTGTTTTTTGAATACACTGTTATCATGTTATAAGCTGAATCCTTTGAATGTATCGTTGGTGACATCTTGTTTTGTGCCACCAATCACATAAGTAGTTATCTCTGTTTCCTGAGGGGCAACTTGAACTTCTGCTCCAGCGATCCATTTCTGTGTCCATGGCAGAGGATTACTGCCAGTCTTGATATGGCATTTGAGTCCCACGCTGTTCATACGCTTGCAGGTCAGCCAATCAATGTAGTCGCAAAGTAGTTGTTCATTCAGGCCAATCATGCTACCGTCCTTGAACAAATACCTGGCCCAGGCTTTTTCTTGAGCAGCGGCTTGCAAAAACATGTCTTCACATTCCTGCAAAGTTTCTTCCTTGATCTTGGCAAAGTCAGGATCATCCTGCGGCAGTATTTTCAATAAAGTTTGTGTGGCGCCCAGATGTACATTTTCGTCGCGGCAGATCAGTTTGATGATCTTGGCATTGCCTTCCATCTTCTTTAGCTCTGCAAATGCCCAGGAGCAGGCAAAGCTAACATAAAATCTTATACCTTCAAGGGCATTGACAGAATTTATTGCCAACCACAACTTTTTCTTAAGATCATAAAGATCAATCTTGATTTCTTTACCGTTTACCGTATGAGTGCCGGCTCCTAGTAGATTATAGTAACTGCCACACTCTATCACATCGTCATAGTATTTGCTGATGTCTTTGGCACAATCCATAATAGGTTGTATTTCCATAAGTTCATCGAAGATGATACTTGGGTCGCTGTAGACATTTCGTATGATATGAGTATAACTACGGCTGTGTACTGTCTCGTTGAAGGTCCAGGTAGCGATCCAGGTTTCTAGTTCTGGGAGGCTGCACAACGGTCCAAACGCCACATTGGGCGCACGACCTTGTACACTGTCCAACAAGATTTGTCGTTTGAGGTTACTGGTAAAAATATGTTGTTCAAATAGTGTTAGTTCTTTGAAATCCTTGCTGTCATGGCCCACATCAATTTCTTCAGGGCGCCAAAAAAAGCCAAGTTGTTTATCTGTTAGTTTGTCAAATTGTCTATACTTGAGAGTATCAAATCGTTGGATGGTAACACCACCATTGGGATCTAAAAAGGCCAAACTGTCCACATGGGACTTCTTATTAATATTAAAAATTGACACGGTGTCTTCCTTAAATTACACAGCTTTCGCAGTCTTCTTGTTCTATTGCAGCTAGTTGTTCTTCTTTTGTTGAGAGTTTATCTACATCAATTTCGCCTTGCCCGTCGTAGGTATTGAAATAATACAGTTGTTTACCACCGTACTTGTAAAACTGCACCACATGGCGCAGCATATCGCTCATGGGTATTTTTTCATCATCATAAAACTGTGGATTGTAACTGGTGTTTACACTAATACCTTGATCAATGTATTTTTGTAGTACAGCACAAATGTTCATGTAGCCTTCTGGGTTGCGCTGATTCCACAGCAATTCATACTTGTTTTTTAATCTACGATACTCTGGTACCACTTGCTTGAGCACGCCATCCTTGCTCTGCTTCACGCTAACATAACTGCGTGGAGGTTCAATACCATTTGTGGCATTAGAAATTTGTGCGCTAGTTTCAGCTGGCATCAAAGCCATCAGTGTGGCATTACGAATACCGGTGGATAGGATCTGCTTTCGCAGATCCTGCCACGGCATGCGCTCTTGATGTGCTACTAGTTCATCTACTTCTTTCTTGCGTGTGTCAATGAGCAACACACCGTCGGCATACTTTAGATCGTGCCAACGAGTGCATGGACCTTGTTCGGCCGCTAAGTCAGCTGATGCCTTGATTAGATAATAACTCCAGGCTTCTGCGTATTCGTCCACCAAAGGCAATGCCCGAGGGTCTGAATAACTGGAATCATTTTTGGCCAGCCAATAAGCAAAGTTAATAATACCAATGCCCAACGGACGAAATTCTTGGGTGGCCAGTTCTGCTGCCAATACAGGGTACTGTTGGTAACTCAGTAATGCATCTAAACCACGAACTGCTAACCTACACATTTTTTCGAAGTCATGGGGGCTTTTTACATTGCCCCAATTGATCGCTGATAGAGTACATAAAGCGATCCTACCATCCTCGTCGTTGACATCGTTCAACGGTACAGTTGGCAAATCGATTTCACAACAAAGGTTACTCATCTTGATAGGAGCACGGTCTGGCTTGAATGGACTATGCGTGTTGGCATGATCCACATTTTGTAGATACACACGACCGGTGTCCTTGCGTTCCTGCATGAATTTACTAAACAACTCCGCTGCTTTGATCTTTTTCTTTCTAATCTTAGTATTGCGTTCAGCGGTTTCGTACAGTTCCTTGAAACGATCAGCATCAGTAAAAAATGCATCGTACATTTCTGGAACATCTTTTGGCGAAAACAATGTTATGTCTCCGCCTTGCAACAATCGCTCGTATATCACGCGATTGCACTGCACTCCATAATCCATATGACGCACACGATTGTCTTCGGTGCCTTTGTTGTTTTTCAACACCAACATGTCTTCAATTTCCAAGTGCCATATGGGATAATACAAGGTAGCTGCTCCATTGCGCACACCGCCTTGACTGCAACTGCGAGTGGCTGCCTGAAACAATTTGAAGAACGGAATCACACCAGTATGATATGCGTCGCCATTGCGAATGGGGCTACCCAGCGCACGAATACGCCCTGCACCAATTCCAATGCCGGCTTTTTGACTCACATACTTTACCACAGCACTGGTTGTGGCATTGATACTATCTAAACTGTCATCTGACTCAATCAGCACACAACTGGAAAACTGTTTTTGCGGAGTGCGCACACCTGCCATTACGGGCGTAGGCAAACTGATGTCATGATTGGAAATAGCATCGTAATAATCTCGAACCCAGCGTAGTCGTGTTTCTCGAGAATATGTTTGAAACAGTGTGGCAGCAATCAGTAGATAAGCCACTTGTGGTGTTTCAAAAATTTCTTTGGTCACACGATTCTGTACTAGATATTTGCCGCGCCATTGTTCCATGGCAGCGTAGGTAAAGTTTTCGTCACGCTTGTGATCTAGATAACTGTTCAGCGTGTTCCACTCTTCTGTAGAATAAGCGGCGAGAAGGCCTGCATCGTAAAATCCAGCTTCCATATTTTTCTTCACCAAATCCAGCAGGGGCCATGGCTCGTAGTCTCCATAGACTTGTTTGCGCAAATGGTACACTATCAGCCTGCCGGCCACATATTGGTAGTTTGGTGTGTCTTCTGTGATTAGATCAGCTGCTGCCTTGATAAGTGTTTCTTGAATTTCTGATGTTTTTATTCCATTGAAAAACTGAATGTGACTTTTGATTTCCACTTCGCTGGCACTAACACCTGTTATGCCCTCTGTGGCCCAGAACACCACTTTGTGCAGTTTTTCTAGATCCAATGGCATCTTGGTGCCGTTTCTTTTTGTGACTTGTATTTGTTGACTCATTGATTCCTCTGACTTCAATAACGGTCCAGCCCTAAATCAGCACTGGAATATTCGATAATTTTTACTAAGCTCTCTGGTATTGATTTTTTATTTACAACCTGGCTGGATTCTAAATTAAGAACATATTTTCCATTGTTAATCCAAACTCCGTTAAACTGGTGAAGTGTTCCGTGCTGACGAAACACCCGCACTTCTAAATCACAATTTTTATGATCACTTAGATGTAGAGTGTACACTATTGCTAGAGCTTTTGCAAGATCGCAGTAGTAATTCTCGGCAATTAAAGTCCACGGATCTGGCCAAGTTTCTGGCCTGTCGTACTCAAGATAAAAAGGAGTAAAGGGTGCTTTACTCCAGAATCTGGCCACATGTTCCAGCGCAGATTCAAAGGACATTGAATCTATTTCTTTACGAAATCTTTTCCAATAGTCCAACCGTTCAGCTGGAGATAGTTTCCACATGAACTTACTTATGTTTAAGCAAACTTGGTTATTGAATATGTCAAGGTACCAGAGCCACTGCCGTCACTAGTGTATGCCAGGTTTGCCTTCGTGGCACTAATACTCATGACCTTGAAAGTTACTCCAGTGGGGCCCGGATACGAAAAGTTACCAGCATCAGGATACTCAACATATTCGTCCATGTATTGCACATTGGTTCCTGCATACACAATGTCAATTTTGCCATGTCTATATGCACTGGCGCTTGGTCTCTGCAACCAATAGTGTACTGTTGCAGCACCATTGGTTCCGTCGAATACAATACCTGTGTTTGCGTCAGTCTGACTTGCACCAATGGTCAGCACCAGTCCAGGTGCTTGATTGATCTTGCCAAGACTTATACCAGTGTTGGCATCAAAACTCATGCTCACACTAGCCGCTGGTGTGCTCACTCGTGGCTGCACTACATGATCTTTTTCGTCGCGAACAAAAACATCGCCTATGCTGTGACTGCCACTGCCATTGAATGTCAGCACTGGGTATGCAGCAGATCCTGCGCCTGCATAGGCTGTGCCAACATCATCGTAAAAGTTCATGCTGCTGATTACAGAAGTGTAAACGTTTGCATTGGCTGCTTGAACATTTATAGCTGACCTAGCAATGTCGTCAAAGGTACTGTTTATTACTTTGATATTTTTTGTTTCGACCACTGTAGCTGTAGTGTCAATTACCACTGCCTGACTTAACTGTTTGAAACCGCAGCCAATAAATCTAATGTCTGTTCCATTAAGTACCGCGCCTTGAGTGCAGTTGTTGAAATCACATTCAACAAAACTTACATTTCGTATAAAACCAGAACTGCTCAATGGTCTTGCATAAACAGCATTCTGTAATGCAACATTGGCGCTGTTGGGGTTACTTTGACTGCCTTTGAATACCACTCGCATAAATTCAACTCGCTCAGTGGTATCTAGTCTTACAATATCTTGATTGACAAGATTTTCAAGCGTCATGTTTTCAATACAAATATCTCGGGCTATGGTCGCACTACCGGTGCCGTAGTTTGCATCAATTTTGTTTTCGCTATCTTTAAGTTGAACCAATGGATAAAGATTTGAACTCTGTCTAATTATGGTTCTTCCTTTGCCTTCGCCTTGCAATATAGCAAAGCTGGGCAATTTTAGGCTGGCAGTAATTAAATACACACCGGCTGGGAAATGAATAATTCTACGCAGTCTTGGTGTAGTCAGTGAGAAGTTACCAAAATACACTTCGTCAATGGCTCGTTGTATAGCTGCGGTATCATTGGTGTTACCGTCGCCCACAACACCAAAGTCGCGCACATTTACATAATCATCAACTTTTTGCTGTAACGTGCGAGTGATCGGTTGATCTGTAGTAGGTCCAGTGCGACTGGTATAACCAGACTGACTGCCTCTAAATGTATAGGCATCACTGATATTCAACAGATCTGAATACTGTGTGAGAATTTCTGTAACACCAGTTTCTGGCGCACCCTCAGCAATAGTTCCATTGCCAATGTATAGCTGGCGTGTGTCAACAGCCCATCCTAACTCTGAGCTGGCCAGCTGTGGTAAATCCTGTTGCAGCCCTTTACGGTGCTGAATTCTTGATATCTGAATAACGGCCATTTGCTAAAACCCCTGTATGGAGTATTTAGCTCATCAGGTAGTATAGCTCAACTCGCTTGAGCCACTCTTCTCTCCAGCGGGCAAATTCAGTACCATCGATGGTGAATTCCTGGTATTCTGGCACACTATAGGTGCCATCTTCCAGCAGTTTTGGCTGTGCGCACATCAAGATTACACCGTCCTGTATGTTGGTGCCATGTGTGTCGTTGTGTGCTTCTGCATAGGCAGCCAGCTGAATAAAGTAGTCGTCAATCCACTCGCGCTTTTTGGGCTTGTTGGTTTGCTTGAAATCCATGATAGCAGGTTTGCCTTTCCATACACCCACACAGTCTGTGGTACCTGCATATAACCCGCTATAATACACAGGCACTTCTGAGCCCCAGAATTCTTCCACATGACACAGGCCCTTTAGGATAACTTCTGCTGCCATGAACCAACTAGGGTGTGCATAGGGGTTGGTGGGCAAGGGTTTCATGTCATCTTGCAGGATATAAGATTCTAGATAAGCATGCATACGAGTACCGCGATTGGCTGCTTCTGTGGTAATCTGTGCTGCTTTCTCGTGCCCCACACGGTTTTTCCATTCGGCCAGCTTTTGTTTTGCTTCCTCTGGCTTGGTGCGATCTAAAATAGTAGTAACACTGGGTACTTTGTCCCCATTAGGGAGGCAATAGTGTCTCTTGCCATGCACAGTTGTTCTGTTGAGTGGCGTGTAGTCATATCGTTGAATTATCATTTATATTCGAAAACTTTCTCCGCATCCGCATTCACCTTTGGAATTTGGATTGCGAAACTCGAACCCTTCATTGAGTCCTTGTCTTACATAGTCTACTTCTAGTCCACTGATGTACACACGGTCTTTGCCGTTCACCCATACAGTGGCACCATTGCTTTCGTACCGGAACCAGTCACGAGTAACAGGCGCAGTATCCATGTATTCTAACACATAAGCCAGACCTGAGCAACCAGTGGTTTTTACACCAATGCGTATGCCAACACCACGCCCTCGGCGTTCAAGATGTGTAATGACTTTTTTAGCAGCTCGCTCAGTTAGTGTTATCATGTTCTATAGGTTGTGCAACTATCGCTCCAGAGCTCTTGAGCTTGTTTACGATAAAGTTCCATTTCCAACTCATCTTGTTTTTTCTTGTAGTCTGCTATGGCCGCTTTGATTGCGTCTTCAGCAAGAATTGAGCAATGTATTTTAACTGGGGGGAGTGCAAGATGTTCGGCTATCTCACTATTCTTAATAGATCCTGCTTCTGCCAGCGTCTTACCTTTGACCCACTCCGTAACCAGTGATGAACTTGCAATGGCTGATCCGCAGCCGTATGTTTTGAATTTTGCATCCGTAATAATGCCATCTTGTACCTTTATCTGTAGTTTCATTACATCACCGCAGGCAGGTGCTCCCACCATGCCTGTACCCACAGTGTCGTCAATTTCTAACTTGCCCACATTGCGTGGGTTTTCGTAGTGATCTATAACTTTGTCTGAATATGACATTTTATTGTATGTTAGATGTATCGTAGGTCTTGGCGAAGATGTCTGCTTTAACAGCACCATAATCACCGGGCCCATGTTTGACAATGTAGTCATTGCCTGCTATGTAGTTCAAGTCGCCCCAGCCGGTGTGCAGTATACCATCATGGTCAGCAAGTTTTGCTACCTTGGGTATTTTCTTAGGTGTGCATTCCCCGTTGCCAAGGTCGTCTTTATATTCGCGGAATTTCTCTGGTGTGATAGGATACTGTTCGCCCTTGGGTCCTGTCATGATATAATGACCTGTGTCGTACTTAACAGGTCCTTCTAGTGTTTCCACTGTGCCAGGTGCAGATGCTATTTCGTATTTTTCAACAGCAGGTTTTTTGAAAGTTGAAAATGCACCTTTTTCAAACCATGCATCATTTATTGCTGCTTCAACTTCTACTATCATATCACTGTACTTTCGAAAAAATTTTGCGTCCATACGAAAAACCACACTGTTATTGTAAGGTATTTATTTAACCTTGTCAAGGATTAAGAACGATTTGAAGCAGCTCGTTTAGCCATTGCTCCAACTATTTTAGTTGGGTCTTTGGCATTACCGCTGTCTCCAGTGTCTTGCTCGTCCTCTGGACTGGTGCCGGGCTCGTCACCAAAAGGCTTGAAGCTGATGTTTTTTTCGTCTAGATTGGTAATTAGATTTTTGAATGCCGGCTTGCTCATCATGTTTTGCAGCAATTGGTAGTTTAACATACTACTGCCTGCCATGTTGTTCACCATGTTAATAAACCCCGCGGTGCTGTGCGGGGTTGTTAACTTTTTGTTATGGTCTCGGTGACGCAAAAACTCCAGCGTGGTCAATATTTGCGCAGTGAGTTGATCCGAGTCCTCACTCAAGAACTCGTGTATGCGCATGATTATCTCTTGCCGCGGCCAAGTGTTTCGTCGCCGCCGGCAGCAGCATCAGTTGCACCAAATTCATCCGGTGCTTCAACATCGCTGGCCATATCTGGTGCAGGAGGAGCTTCCATGCCAGGCATACCTGGAGTTCCCATGTCGCCACCTGGCATGCCCATTGGAGCAGCAACCTGTTCACCGGCTAGTGTTCTAGCAGCACCGTCAGATGTTTCGCGAGCACCTTGCAGTGCTGTTAACAACTCCTGCAGGATAGGTGTTACTGTGCCTTTGAAAGTATCAGCTTGTGGTTGACCAATCTGATCACGGATAGTGTCCAGCAGTGCAGGTAGTTGTTCGTTCTGCATCTTGCTGAGGTCTTCCAGCATGTCCTGGAAGCTGTCCACGATATCCTTGGCAGCCAGAATTGCGCCGCTTTTGGCAATTTCGCTTTCAGTAAGTGGACGATTTTCGTCAATCCAGCGATTGAGTCCTTCGCGCACCATGAGCATTTCCATATACTTGGGATTCTTTTCAGCTGTGTGGACGCCAAAGTTATACTTTAGACGGTTTAGGTTTTCTGTTAAGCTGGCGCTGAGCTCACGAGCTTTGCGTAAATTTAGCTTGCTGTAATCAATGCGAAAACCAAAGCGATTTTCGTTGATTCTGTTAATCTTGAGAGACGAAGGTCTAGTTGCGATTTCTTGCAGTTTCATGGTTTTTAGTTTCCCATACTTTAGAGTATTTAGCACTGTAAATTGTTTTTTGCATATTAGTTTTCAGGTTTTCTAACCTCGGACGACTAATACTTAGCCTAGCTAAAAATAGGTCTTGTTTGAAAGTGTTATGACTACGCACAGCCTGCTTTAGTCCATGCGTGTAATCTGTCACTTCCTGCGACATTTTTGTGAAGGCTGCGTCCATGCGCACGAATTCTTGCGCTTTATGACACATGTTGCGGCTCTCGTATAAGCAAAACAACACAGCAGCAGGAGCCACAGAAAATGTGTGCAGAGTCACGCCGTACTGATTTTTTACAATCCAAGCGTTGTGTTGTTTCTTGAGTACAAATTTACCCACACGATACAGATGTTTGCCAACATCCAGACATACAAATGCACGGCTGTCTATTAGAACTTTTAGTTCTTTTTGAGTCCAACGATCTAACATCCTTGCAGCTACTTCTGTTATTACTTCAGCAGCCGCAGTCATTGTGGCTTGTTTAGATAAATGTTGATTGTTCTGGGATTTTTTTGTAATAGGTGACTTGCCCATTTTGATTTTTCCTGTACAGCACATCCTTGACCACAAGGTTATTGGCAAGCACAATTTCACGCTCATTGAGATCCTGTCTAGACACACTGCTGTTGTCGTAGAATTTAGAAAGTAGGTCAGCTTCCTCATTTGTTACGGGCATGGACAAACCCTGTAAGACCTCAATTATTTTCATTTATTAACGAAGTTTACCAGTATGGTGATCAAACCGGTGATCAACACACTGATAACTGCCGTGCCAATGGCTATCAACTGTTTGCTTTGTCTATCGCCTGCGCCAGCTAGAGTCTGCTTGATATCAATGATATGAGTCTCAAGCTGTTCTACCTTCTTCTCAACAGCGTTTAATTTGTTTTCCAACTTTTCATACCTTTCAGCACACAGCTCAACGTGGGCTTCAAGGTTGGTTTTTTCAATATTTGTGGACACCTACTTATGCTCCGTAATCAATTACGATGCTGTTGTTGAGCCTTGATATGAGCCTTAATAAATTGCCTACAAATGCCTGAGCATCTATGCTTTAGTTATTTACACCAAAGTCGGCAGAAGTAAAATATATGTTTTTAATTGCACCGTGGGTATAAAATACCGGCAGCATGAATCGTGCTGTTTCAGTCAAGTAAGTGATCACTGGAACTTCGTCAAAATCTGTATGCAACAGGTGCACAGGATCTGTATCATCACCAAATGTACCCGCATGCTCCACGGTGAATGCAAAACTCCAGACCTTGTGCTGTCCAGTGAACATTTCTCCAAAATTGTAATTTTCTAAACTTACAATATCCTGCCTCCAGCTCATGTCCACAGGCTGT
>Ga0194115_10001746_pt1 | contig 26988 bp, 17 predicted proteins | sample TA2MahsurfametaG_3_FD_148656 | JGI IMG/M metagenome (GOLD analysis project Ga0194115, IMG submission 148656) | Freshwater microbial communities from Lake Tanganyika, Tanzania - TA2015002 Mahale S4 surface | ecosystem: Environmental > Aquatic > Freshwater > Lake | place: Tanzania: Lake... | reverse complement strand
ATCTCCAGCACCTATTCTTTCTAAACAAGATCTATTGCTAAACAATCCACCAATTGATTCACAATAGTATTTGTTAACATAGTCTTCACATGTTTTATCTGTTGGGTTTTCTGAAGTGCAAAGACAACATGAACCAATATCTTCCACTCTTGGAGTTGTTGCTAGATTGGTAGATACTAATTCTCCATTATAATCGTCTAACGCTTGTTCATTTGAAATTTTGTCCCAAGAAAGTGTTGGGAACTTATAATCTAATGCATTAGATAAAGTTGTACCAAAAAATGCTCTTTCTTGTATTTCGATATTGCCCTGATATGTTGAAGCTTCTCCTGCTAAATTAGTATAAGAAGCATCAATATGATTTATTCTATAGTATCCCTCGACTAAGTTTACATCAAATCTAGTTTGATGAATACCAGTTGATCCAGATGTATTGAAAGTATATGGACCTAAAGAAGAAAAGTTAGAACTTAATTCAAAATTACTATTTGTTGAATCAATCCAATGTCGCTCAGTATTCATTGGGAATGAAACTGTATGAGCAGTGTCATTATAGAAAGTTTCTCTTCCACCTCTACCTTTATTTGCTTCATATTGATAAAGAATTTCACCAATATTTCCTATTGGTCTAAATGAAACTATTTCATCAAATTCTTTACCTACAACATAGATTAAATTTGAATCGCTGGATACACCTATGATTGCATTCGTTTCACTTGTAAAATTTATAGATTTAAATTCAACAGTATCAAGATAGTTTGCTTGATAATAATTTTGATTAGGCCCCTTGGTGCTAGCAAGTATGCTAGCAATATTTGAAGAACCTAATACTATATCGGGTGCAACAAATGCTATTATGGAGTCATCATTAGTAGATCCTGTTGCACCCGTGAAATTTAAAATACCTGATGTATTACCATTTCCCAAAAATACAAAAATAGATCCAGAAGACAGATAATTAATTCCGGTTACGCCAGTACCCGTATTACCAGTATTACCTGTTACAGTGGGCCCAGTAGCACCAGTTGGACCTGTAGGACCAGTAGGACCAGTTGGACCTGTGAATCCACCAGATGGGCCTAGAAGTTTGGTATATGTTATTACTGTGCTTCCAATCATTATTGTACCAGTCTCTTATCTATTGTGTTTAGACGCCAATATTTATTGTTTTCATTGTTAAGAGAATAGTATCTTCCGTCACATCGTATCATTTTAATTGGACGGATTTTATAATAATTTGATGTTCTATTTTTCTTTGCTACCACAAAACTATTACTATTACCATCTACATCAAAGTTGATTGCCCAAGATGATGTACCGTGAGTAAGTCCTTGTGGGTGGTTTAAAATATACTCATTAGAACCATCGGTAAAGGATCCAGTAGATGACCAGTGCCACCCTTCTATTGCAGCATGACCTTTTTCTAATAATAGAAGATTGAGATTATAATTGTTAGTGTCGGACGTTATAAAGTTTGGTGTTGATTCGTAATTAACACATAGTCTTGCCAAGAATGCTAACTCATCATGACTTGGAATAAACCAGTCTGAAATCATTTCATTTGTTTCTGGTAGTGCTTCATTATACAGAGAGATTGCTCTTGCAGCAGAAACAAATTCTGTGTCTATTCTTGGAGCATATGAACCATCATCCACCCCAGTAGCAGTTAATCCTGCATAGTGAATGAATTCTGCATTTATCATTCTGGTTGTATTTAAGAATCCATAATTTCTATACCACTTACCGTTGAATGATGTATTGAGTCTTGCGTTTACCCATTCTTCTTGATCGTTAACTGCTCTTATCAGATTACAAGAGGGGAATGAATTTATTCCAAGAACATTTTGACTTGCAGTAAATCCTGCATTGTAAATGTAACCTTCAAACAAATCAAGATCATCAAAGTCTGGATCATCTATTACTAGTGAGTTTGCTCGTAGAAGAGGGCCCCACGAATTGCCACCAGAGTTCCATACAAACTGAGTCTTTGAATACTTTGTTGAGGTAGTTACTACATCATCATTTTCATTTAATATAATTGGTGTCTTGGAGACAATCATGATATATGAGTCATGATCCATGTCACATAAATTATTCAGAGCAGTAAATCCATAACCACTAAAGTCGTATCGTGATTGAAATGAATTTGCTACAGTTGCATCTCCACTGTTTGTAAGAATTGCATACGAAGACTTGTCTCCATTCGCAAAGATAGGAGATCCAACACAAACAGAACCATTTGGATTGAATATTCCTGCAACAATTCCATCTGCATATTCGTCGCCAATGTTAAGTGTTACGTTTGGAACAACAGAAAGACAAGGGATGTGTTCTCTTGAACATTCTATGGTGTTGCAAGTTGAAGTATCCCCAAAGTAAGTTTTATCTGAATTAAAACATGTTTCTCCGCTGATATTATTTTCGCAAGTAACACCAGAATCACAACATGCACCAAATCCATAGTAGCATACATTTAATCCATCAGAGGTTTCACATTTAACTCCTGCTCCTTGCCAATAACCAGAGCATAGTTCATCGGTGGTTTCTATACATGAACCAGATCCATCGCAACATGCACCTATTTTTAGAAGTTTATTATTGCAGTTAAAATCTAAGCAAGTTTGTTTTAAACCACTAAACTTAGTCCATTTGTAAATCAAATCGGACTCTGATGCTATGGTTGCACAATCGCAGTATGTTAGTTCATTGCACCCAATTGATTTAGAATCTTGTGTAAACAAACAACACGCACCAAGTGCATCACATAAAGTTAGTCCTGCTTGATATGTAAGTCCAGCAGTAAACGGTCCATTACAAAGAACATTAGTGGTATAAGTGTAACCACAGTTTTCATCGCAACAGAGTCCAAATGTTACTCCCTGAATCAACAATGATCTGGGCAGTATAGAGGAAGGGTAGCAAGAATACAAAGTGCTACGATTCTCAACATTATCATATGTTTGACCAGGAGTTGATATACCAGAAGGACTTATTGTTCTATTATAAGATGTCACATATCCATACCACTGACCACCTATTGAAATCATATTAAACAGATCGTAGTTTCCGCTAAAACACGGAACATCTCCTAGAGGCCAGATTACAGGAGAAAGAAGATCTACACTCATGTTTGCAGAAAGAGAGGAACTTGTATAGTAAAATCTTACAGGTTTATCCTCTACAGTTATTGCTGGTGCAATTATATTAACTGCATGTGTGTAATCTGTATTGGTTGGAGTTTTTACAATTATCCATGTTTCTGATGCATTGTTCTTTTGTCCACCAAGATAAAATACATTGGCAAAGTCACCAGTTTTATTTGCATCTATTAACCAGACCTGAATGGTAGAAGAACTTCTAAATGCAGCATTTACTACTTTTACTTTTTCATAAACATTACTAGCAACAAAGTCTGTTGTTTTATTAACCGCATCATAGGTTGAACCAGTATATCCAGTAGCAATATTTCCTGGATTGTTTTTGATGAGTGCATTAATAGGTCCACCATCAATCTGCAACGCAGAAATATCGATCAGATTATATTTTACATTTATTGTTTTTCCATCTGATGAAGTTTCAATTGTAATTGAATCTGGAGTTGTGGTTTTAATGTTTCTAAAATTAAAAACATCAGTAGCAGAATATTCATCTCCAGATACTGGATCTGTATATGTTACTCCCTCGTTTACTGACTTTAAAAAATTGGGTTGAGTATAACTCAGAGAAATACCATCTAAATGAAGATGATAATTTCCAGTAAGTCCTTTTATTTCTTGTGATTGAAAATTTTGATCAGTAAACTGAGAAATCAGTCTATTATTAATTAAAGTTATACCGTTTAGACTGAATCCAGTATTACCAGTATTTCCTAGTCCTGTAACACCAGTTGCACCTCTTGGTCCTATAGGACCAGCGTTACCTGTGGGCCCAGTGAGGCCCACAAGTTGGGTGATTGTTGTTCTTCTTACAGGACTGCTTCCATATGCCATGTTAATATTATGGTGGGGGTATTCTTAATCTGTTCTCAATATTTACAAGACGAGATATAAGACTATCTATCTTTGTTTCTAGATCAATTTTCTCTGCTCCATATTTTAATGTTGGAACTTCAAGTGTATCTTCGATTGCAACTGATCTTGGTAGATATGAAGACATACCAGTATCCTTTACTTTCATGTATACATTTAGATCATATCTACCGTATTGAGTTAATGGAATTGGATTGAAAGCATATGTTGCATTGCCGGCCGTGTCGTCGGCCTGTAATACTTGAATTGGTAATAATTGAATATTCGGATCATGAGATGTAGAAACATCTATGAGCGGTAATGCGAATCCAACAATTTCTGCTCTAGTTGCTAAAACTATATCGCTTGGTAATTGTGATCCATTTGTTCCTGCATATGAATTTGCCAATGTGTCAAAGTAGAATCTATATGGACTATTTGTAGGATCTGTTAGTCCATTGTTATAGGACGGAGCATATACCGATAAATCATTTAGGTAATACTTTCCATCTATTATTTGATATGGTGACTCTCCAATTGTAAGGGGTTCTAGACCATATCCAGTGGTATAAAGATAAAAATAATTTTCATCATCAAAATCTGGAGTTTGTTCTACGACGCTCCACCAGTTTGTTTGTTGCTGAGGATTAGTCCAAGATCCCCTTAAAAGTGCTGATGTTCTTTGTGCATCATTTGTTATATTAAATGGATTGTTTTCTGAACTATAAACATAATTTAACTTTCCATCTCTATTACTACCAATTACTCTTCTACCATAAATTGATGGTGCATATTTTCCTTGGTAAGATGTAATATCATTTAAGTCAAAAGTTAATGAATCCAACAACGAATTACCAGCAGCAGAAGATGTTGCAGTTGTATAATACCCTATCCCCCCATATCCGCCATATGGATCTCCAGATGCTGCTACAATGGCAGATCTAGTCAAAACTTCAGATGCATTTTGTAACTTCAATTGTATGCGATAAATAAATCCGAATTGTATTCCAATTTTTTCAAACAAAGGAATATATTCTGAAGTTAATGGTAATATTTTTGTACGACCTGGAAATTCATTCGAAACTTTTGAAATACAAACATATGAAGGATCATCTATCTCACCAAAAGTAAAGACTAAACTACCGACTCCACTAGAAAACCCACCAATAGTAGTTTCTACTTCTGTTCCTATATTATAACCAATATAGTTTGTTACAAGACCAGTATATGATCCACCATGTTCTCCTACTTGATATACTGGTTTTACTATATGTCCAACTTCAGTTGGAGCAAGAGGTTGAATTTTTCCTGCATCAGTATCACTCAAGAAATAAACGTCTAGTCCACCAGCACCACCCCCGGCCGCCGTTGCCGTAAATCCAGTTGATGGAAAGTTAATGGATCCTTGTGTAACAACATCGATGCTTCCACTTATGAAATTTCTAGATTCCACAATACCAAAAACTTCTGAACTTACTGGATCGTCTGCTTTTGCTTTTCTGTATTCACCAAAAGTGACACCATAATAGATTACATCACCACCAGTAATTCCTGCTGCATAACTTCCGCTTGGAATAGTAACAACAAATCTACTACTTGCAAACGCAGCAGGATTTACTTCAACGAAAGTTTTAGAAACATTGATATTTGAACTGCTTCCACACGGCATATTTAACTCCTATTATGATGGTAGAGGATAATCTGCGTCTGCTATTATATGGTAGAACAACTTATCATAAATTACTCTACCTTGTGTAACACATACCTTTACACCATTTTTGTTTGATTCTATTGAGGTAGTTGCTGTATTGTTTATCGCAACTCTATTTGCTCCGTTATATCCGAATGTTCCACTTGTTAATCTACAATCTCTTCCTGCATCAAAATTATATGCATCATTTTGCTGTCCAGAATATGGAGAGTAAATTGTAACAGTTGGATCGTCTCGCATAGGAACAGTCCACTTTGTAAAGTTGCAATCATTTAGTGGAAAGTATGTGTGGTTTGGTGTTCCTAAAATATCGCCACCATCAAAGAGAACCGCTTTGCCAGCATACTGTTCTAGATCATATGAGGAGAAATAATATCTTCTGCACTCATTTAATCTATTTGAAAACTCTTCGTGTGTATGAGGAGCGAACAGTTTATCGCCAGGGAAAAGGCAAACAGAAGCAATGTCAACATAAACATTCGTAGAAATTGATACTGCATTATTGATTGCAGTTTTGACAAGTGGAATCAAATCAAAACCAACTTCAGTATAATCATCTACTCTTGTTGTTAGTAGATCTGCAAGATCCGTGATAGTAAACGTGACATCAAATCTTTGCCAGCTAGTTGATGGAGTTACTGTATCAATTAAAGTCTTGTCTGCTTGTATTCCATTATTATATCTGGCATAATAAAGATCTACAGAATAACTGTTGTGTGAACACTTCATGTAGAAACTTAGAACTACATCTTGATCGTTGAATGCCTTTGCACTAGGAATTACATGACCAATTGTTATATAATCTGCTGTCGCACCACATGTTGCTGCTAGTGCTTTTACTTGTAGGTAGTATTCTGGATTACCTTCAATGCTGGTCTGATAATCATCAAAGGTTTTTCTTTCGACTCGGAAATCCTTAGTTCCTGCCGTTGCACCAGTTATACCATCAATTCTTCTCCACATGTCAGCAAACACTAAGTTTTCCTGTCCAGTGTATCCAGAAAGTTTACCTTCTTCTCTTTGCCAAATTGAGTAGTCGCCGTTGAGAAGTTGATTCTTTGTTAGACTACCAGCAGTTGAACCTGTTGAGGTGGAAGCAGAAAGAAGGAAACTTGCTTGCTGACTTCCGTATCCTTTAAGATTTCTATTTACAATAGTATGATTGCCAGCATCGTACTGAATTGCGTATAATTTTCCTGCATATGTTGCCGATGAATTGTAAATTAATTGAGTTGCAGATGATGTCCAGTTGTTGCTAAGATAAAAATAACCAGGGTCACCAAGATCTATAGGAACAGCACCAAAAGTAGTAATTCTATACAGGTAATTACCACCACCAACGTTCGTTGCCTGTGTAACTGTTCCAACTACAGCATCTTCTTCGTTATCATTGGTAAATGGAGATTTTGGTTGTGCTCCTTCTTTAACTGATCCCGATCTACTTAAGAAAAATCCACCATATTGACTTCTCGATGCAGGATCTGATGTTAAATATTGACCCAATAGTGTTTCATCTGGAAAGTACGAAACAACTTTACCAACAGTAAAGTCAGAAGAACTTGCAGATGGTAGAACTACAAATATGTCATTTGAACCATATGTATTGCCACCAGAACCAGAACTAGAATCAAGTAATTGGCCTCTTAGTGGTAAAACTACACCAGAAGTCGCACCCAAACCCATTAGCAACGGTTTTGAAACATATCCATCTGTTGATGGTTCTGTAACATTTAACTTCCCTGTAGTATCTCCTAAGAAGTAAATGCATCCAGCAGATAAATCATTTCCTGTGCTTTCCGTATTTCTAAAGTCACCATCAATTTTACCGCATACAGTAATAGTAGAGTAAGTTGTGGTTCTTTGAGTAATTAAACCTACTATTTCAGAACTGTCTGCTGATGTGCAATTTCCTGCACTATATCCAGATGTCGCAGTCGTATCTACCCAAACAGGAGTACCAAAAGTAAATCCAGAAGTACCAGAAGTGATACCTGTAACTTTGTAAGAAATGTTCGGTAAAATTGTATTTCCAGTAAATTGAACATCACCAGAGAAAGTAATACCTTGGGAAACACCTTGAGATCCACCGAGACTAATAGTTAAAAGACCATTCGTGTCAGTAGCAGCAAAAATACCACCACCACCCGTAGCACTAAAGACTCGTAATTGGTTTAATTTTTCGATAATTTCATCGTTTTCTTTTTGCCACCAATCATAAAATGTGGTTGTTGGCGAAAGGTTTGAAATTTGTTGATCTCTGGTAAATGGCATAGTTTTTTATTCTTTTAGATATTTATATCATTAATTTTATACTTATTCATTGTTTGAACTAAAATTCTATTTGAACCTATTATTGTATCTGTCCCTCGTCTTATGGTTAGAATCGGAACCGCATTATTTTCTGGGGAAGTAGTTATATCTAGGTTGATTTTTACTCTATCTGCTCCATCAGTGATTGGATTTAAAAATTTACTAGACTTGTCATTAAAATCATATCCTTCTTCTGTTGGTATAAATGATGATGGAACTATTTCTTCACTTATTGTTAAATATACTTTAGTATCAACTGTTCCACTTAAAGGAATAGAAATAGTCTTACTCTCCATAAAGCACCAAATATTTTCGTTTCTGACTGGAACATTATACCATCCAGAAGAAAGTGTAATGAATATAGCATTTCCTAAAACATCGGATTTTATTAAAGATGGGTTTTGTGGTACGCAATAATTTAAATTTGGAATTGGAAATTCATATACTTCATCAAACCTTCCACTTAATGTTTCATAAATTGTAAAATCTAAAACATTTTCATGTTGATATTTTTTACCAAACTTTGGCCAATTATATGAAAGACTAAGGGTTAATGTCTGCTGAAGAACTATATTTTCCTGAAGTTCATTTAATTCTGCTGCTTGTAGCAAGATTCCCGGCTTAAATCCTAATTGAGTATAGTTTTTATCTTGAGTATCTTGTTTTCTACTAGAATATGGAAAAATATTTAAAACGTGATTATACGCACTAGGATTTTCATCTGATGAAATTAAGATTCCTATTTGTTCTTCTGGTGGATTTTCTGGGGGTTCTGGTTGTTCCATGAAATCACTAATTTTATAAACTAAATCAAAATTAGTATATTCTATTAATTCTGGTTCACCTACTGCTCTTAAATATTGATTGACTTCATCTACCAAAAATTTGTTATTTATTCTTCTCCACGTGCCGTTGATATATTGTCCAGCAAATGCACCACCCGGCCACAAATTTATTCCATCTTTAGTGTAGAACATATAGTTTGTTCCACTACTACCAGATTTCGCATTAGCAAATCCAGGTTGTATTATTTCTTTTATTTTTTCATATTTTAATCCAACATTAAAATTTGGTATTAAACCAAACACACTACTTCCATTATCGACTATGTTGTTTAAGTTCTGGAAAGACAATAATCCAAGTGCAAATATCCCTTGTTGATTCAAATGAAATACTGCTAGATCTTCATTTGAGTTTTGTTGTCCGGTTGTTCGAATATATGATTGGAATGAGTATGGATTTAAGTAATGGGTGTAATGTACTGGAAATCGTCCTGTACCTACTATTTTTGCTATTCTAACATCTCTATCATAATACAATCTAGTATGAAAATCTTGAGACGAAGCAGATTCTACTTTTGCAACTGTTCTTACTAAATTACCAACAAAAGTTTGAGTAGTTGGATCCCATAAAACAACATAATCTTCTCTTTCTGGTCCCCCACCAACACAGTGACCACATAAAAGAACATGTGTTGGGGAAATAACAGTTACTGCTGAAGCGGTTGGAGCATACTGACCTATTGATCGTCTAACTCCTTCAAGGCCACCTTCACATACTGAATGTACTTCATGTAAAAATCTTTCATAGTTACTTCTGGGTTCAGGAAAACAATCTTCGTTTATGTCGCCTCTACATGTTATATTATCAAAAACTCCAAAGCCTTGAGTAAAATAAGTAGCACCATAACCTCTAGTAGAAACGGAATGATAAAATGTAGGTGAGTTTCCATTTGGAAATAACCGATTGATCCAACATTGTGGATTTAGTCCGGTAACATATGTTGCATATTTTTGATTGATATAATCCGCTTTAGGAGCAACGGATGGTGTTAATATACCTTCTACATAATAATCATTTGCATATGTGTAAAAATCCCATAGTGGATCAACATGATCTTGAAATGATTCTGGATTAGCAGGACCATTTACTGTTTCACATATACAATCTCCAAAGACATTTGTTGTTGTAGGTCCGTCCCCCTCCTCGAAATCCCAAGTAATAGTTCTATTATTAAATGCTTTTTTATATAAATTTGTCATAATACAATTGTTCTTGTTCTATTTAATTTATCTGTAATTAAATATTCATCTGATTCTGTTATTGCTTGAATTGTAAAAAGTTGAACAGCAGAAGCGGAAGTTAATGTAATAGAAGAAGACACTTTTATTCTATCGGCCCCACACGATGAATCAGCTCCCCCAGAATTATCATTAAAAATATATCCTTCGTCTTCGCTATTACTTGAGCATACAATAAAAGAAGATTCGTATGAAGAATAAACTATCCCACCAGTGGTTGGTAGTGTTAATGAAACATTGGATGGTTTTGTCCATACTCTATATTGTTCATTTATTGGAACATTTATCCAAGAACTTCCTATATTCATGGTTAAGTTAGAATCACTTAACGATAAAGTTATTTCATTCAAAGTGGTTAATATTGGAAAATTAAACGAACCTAGAAATGAAGTGGTGGAATATGTATCACCAGCAGCGATGTCGTATAGAAATTTATTAGTATGTGTTAATTGCATTAACACATTTTCTTGCAATTCATTTAATTCAGAAGCCTGTAACGGCGTTCCTGGCTTAAATGCTACGAATGAATACTTTGGATAGTCTAAGTTTCTACTATTATATGGACTGGATGATAATGGTGATGGCATAATTAACTCATTGGGGTTGTGATGCTAAATGTAATTGCTGCGTTTCCAGAAACATCTCTGGCAGTTCTTGTATCAAATATTTTACCGTTTAACAATGTCCCAGTAAATTGTTTGATATGATCAGGGACTATTACTTCATCTGCAACTAAAAGTGTTCCGTCTTCTAGTACTAGTTTTGTTGCGGTTTCGATAGACGATTTAACATCTCCTGTTATTTTAATAATAGTGTGTGTTGGGTCGCTTGTAGGATCTATATCCCTGATGTATGCAGATGTCAATGTCGTTTCGTTAGGTCTTTTCATAATAACTGGTTCTGCCTTGTCGTGTGCTTCTAATGCTCCTTCTTCGCCGAATCCCAATCCAGTTTTTAGAACCTTAAATAAAGTTCTATATGATTTTATTTCTTTTGTATATTTTGTAGTATCTAGTGTTCCTGCAATAACCTCATTATCGTCGTCACCTACTCTAGTTGGATTTTCTATCAAACTATAAAAATTAATAGAAGATGGGAAATCAACACCAATATCATTGAGTTCTTGATTGCCAAAACTAACATGAGTCATCATGTTTTTGCAGTTAAATAACTGAGATGGATCTAACCCTAAGAGATCGGATCTGTCTAGATTTATTGTTATTCTTGATATTAGATCTGCTTCTGTAATATTAAAGTCAGGAGAGTTTTGCATTTCAAGAAGAAAATCTTTGTAATCTTGACCGTGTGAAATTAATTCTATTCCTTTGATTTGGTAATTTTTGCTTTCATTAATGAATGTTTTGATTCTAATTTCAGCACCAGAACCAGTAGAACTTATAACTCTAATATATGGATTTTCTACGTTGGTAACAAGTTCAGTTTCAGACATATCCGAAAGATCGATGAAAACTGATACAACACCACCATCTTCTATTCCATTTTTTAACCATGACTGATACAATGCATAATATGGTGAATTTGTTGGTATCTTTCCTTGACTTATTAGACTTGCAACTAAATCAATTTTTCCTAAAACCTCGATTGATGGTTCGATGTCTGCTTGATTTTCATAGAATACAGAAGTATAATCATCATCTAAATTATCATTGAAGGAAAAATAGCATTCGCTGCAAGTTCCTTCAAATGTAGTATAAAGATCACCAGCAGAATAATAATCATAAGTTGAACTTGAAGTTGGGATTGATTTTGTTTTGTTTACATATACAGCACAGAATCCTTCAGTAGTGGGGGAAGAATTGCAGAAATAATTTGCCTTTTCCCACGGAGTGTTTCCTTGTGTTGGTTCTTCAAAATTTTCAAGACTGATTACTGGTATCCAATTAGAAGATATAAACTTTTGCATTCCTGGAGTAATTTTATAAACAGGAAGCCATGAGAATCCATCTGAGTATGTTTGAATTCCAGATGTGTGTGTTGGACGTATAGTACTAACTTGACCAGTCAGATCTGATCTGTTATCTACGTTATTGGAAATGCAAAGATATACAAACTGATTCTGTGAATTATACACATAGTAATTTTTTTGTGTTTCTGTTAAATTTGCCATCCAAGGAACAAACATCTTTGATCTAGACCATTGAACATTTTCAATTACTCCAGAAACATCATTTCTAGTTACTTTGTAAGTCAGATCTGCGTCTTTGTATCCATCAATAAACATCCTAGAAGTATTACCATTGTTATCTGTATTTTGCGTTTTGCCGATAAACAGATATGGATACTTTACTCTTCCTATTTTATTGATATAGTCTACTACCTTGTTCATGTTTTCCTCAACTTATGACAAAAAACAACCGTCGGCGCAAGTTAGTCCTGCATTTGGACTAGTAAATCCTTGAATGAAACACATGTTAAAGAAATCCAAAATATTTATATCATCAAATCTATATCCAATTATAGATCCAGACCAATTTGGAAACACATGAGAAGGATATGTTATTCCCCAAGGAGCAGCAAGATCGCAGTTGTTACAGTAAGTTAATCCGTATAAAGAGTAAGTTGCTCCTGCATATGAAGCAACTCCAATCTGAGTATCGTAAGTCACTCCTAATTGATAACTTGAATAATTACCAAGTATTGGTCTTTCGCATATCAATGATTCTATTTCTGTATTTCCTACACCCGGGTAATCTTCAATTGTTTTTTCGAAGATTACCTTTAATCCTGCTGGATGCATCATATTTTTATATGATACTTGATAATCGTTTAGTGGTAGACCTGTTTTCAACAGATAGGAATAATCCTGAAACCAATCTGAGTCCTGCATAACAGAACCATTTAGATATCCTCCACCTAGATGATTGGTATCATCATATGAACCAGTTGCATCTTTAAATTTAAATTTACTATTTGCAAATTTACCACCATTCAAACGCATTAGGTTTTGTTTTGGGTAGTAAACATAAAAATCAGCTTCCTTAAATTCAGGGAATAATATTCTAAAGAAGTATTTTATACCTTCAACCGTTGTCTTTTTATGATAAAGATTCTTTGATATGTTTTTAATGAACTTCTTTAGTTTTTCTGCTTCATTTAATTGTTTATCATATAAAGCGTCTTCAAGACCTGTTGCATATGTTGTTACAAATCGTTTATAGTATTCAGATCTAGTTGTTTCTATATCAATAAGTTCTAGCAACTTTCTTGATAAAAAATATTGAGCACCTTCTGATTCATCGCAATATAACCAGTCGTAATACTTTTGCAAAAAGTCAAATATAGAAAGAACAACTTCCCCTTCTTGTTCTTTCTTGTATTTTTCGTGAACGATCCAAAGGGGTGTATTTTTTGCTATACTTAAGAAACTAGAACAAGAAATATCAAATCCATCATTTTCAACAAGAGAATCAAAAAAAGCATCTATTTGAGATGCTAAACTTGATGATTGACTTGCTAGGAATGAATAATTCATTGTAGTACTATGTCTGGATCTGCTAGTAAAATATTGTTAATGTTATTCGTGTGAGACTCTAAAACATTATTCTTCATTGGAATATTTACAGTAAATGGTGATTGGGATATACTTGAAATATATAAGGTTCCTGTGTTTATCTGAATCTTACCAAAATCTCTGTCTTTAATTTCTCTATTATTTACTGTACTATATGCTCTGAGTGGGATGAAGTTATTGAAACTAGTCGTTGGGGATGTGATGACTTTTAATACTACAGTTTGTGGACCAGTATCACTTGAAATGACAAATGGTGTGGTTATAGTTGTTGCTCCTAAAGGTGGAAATGCAAAAGGGTTTCCTACATTCAATGAAAGTTCACTTGTATTTTCTAAGTTTGGAAAAACTCTAGATGATAAAGTTATCTTGAATGTGTTTCCATTTAGAACTATATTGGTAAGTGATGAATTTAAATCTTCTGAAATTACAAACGGATCAAATGTGCTGTTGAATTTATTTAATACAACTTTTTCTTGAATTGCAGTCTTCACATTTCTTAAAGCAATTCTCTTATCTAATTCGGTTGGAGCTTGCTTAGTGTATATAAAACTAAAGTCTACTTTATAGTCAACTATTTGTGGAATTACATATTCTGGAAGAACTGTAACAACTGAATTTTCTCGCAAGTAATTGATTATTGCATCTGCATCTATATTATTGTCAATTACTGAGACAAACAATCTTCCATATTTTGGAGGAAATACTTCATCTCCTCCATAAATTGCCACATCATTTTGATCGTTTATATAATTCGATTCAAGAAGTAATCCTAAATAATCGCTTTTTGTTACAGCTCTTCCCTGTGAAGCAAACCATTTAGGTGCTAGGAACTTAATAAGATCAATATTTGGTTCGTCTAATCCACCCGTAGATTCATTGCAATTGGGACAAGAAACTCCAATGTCAATATTTCCTTCTGGTGCTTCTCTATATGTGTTTGAAGCAGAATCTGTAAACTGATAAATTCCGTTTGCCACTTTGCCGTTTGAAATTAAATAACGTATAGTTAAAGAGTCATCCACAGTGAGCTCAGTACCTAGACTATTTTGTAGTCCAAACTGAATAACAAATCCTCCGGTACTTAGTCTTTCTATGAAGTAGATATTATCATTGACTTCAAAGTTTGAACCAATATTACCAACGAGTTTCCATATTTCGTTGTTAACTTTAACTTGTATTGTAGAAATATCAACATTCTCATTTAGAATGTAATACTTTTGTTTTTTCAAATCAAAAGACTGTAACGCAGCACTATCTACCACTAACTGTCCTTCTGCAATTTCAACTTCTGAATCGCTATCTTGAACTACGAATGGATCTAGATTTACAAAATTAAACTGAATACCATCAGAATCTATACCAAAAAATGTCTGATATTCTGGTATTGTAGTTAGATCTGCTCTGTTTATCCCTGTAATTAAAATTTTTGCTCTTGCTGATCTTCTGCCAGGAACTGTATATCCTAGTGGCTTTGCTAGTGAAATTATGGAATCTATTCTTTGTGCGGAATCTAAGAACATTTCACTTGAAACCATGTTCATATAATATGCATAATAGAATGTATTATATGCGAGTAAATCGATCAAGGATCTAATAGCAGAACCCTCAAAATTATAGTCTTTGATTATGGATTGACTTTTTAAGTAGTTTATCAGACTTTCTTTTATTTCATCAAAGTCTAATTTTCCTAATATAGTTGTTGGGTTTGTGGCCATTACCTAGTTCTCTCCATTCCTACTACTAATGTTTTTTTACTATTTGTATGTAGTACCGTATAATCTATGGATACAAGCACTAGTCTTGGATCTGATGTATCTTGTCTAAAGTCTACCGAATTAGCAATTACTCTAGGTTCGTATGTTGTTATCGTATTAATTATATCAATTTTGTACCTAGTAAGTCTTACATCATCGTTGTCAATATTTTCAAACAGCACATCATAAATCGAAGTTCCGAAGTCATTATCGAAAGGTCTTTCTCCAATTCTAGTCAATACTATGTTCTGAAGAGAATATGCAATAGCATTTCCGTCTTTCTTTAGACTTATATCATCCGTAAACTCGTTTCTAGTAAAAAAGAACGGTAAATCGGCGTAAAGATTTTTGTTTAAGTACTGTGCCATACTGATATTTATTAATATTAAACGAACTTGTCTAGTATACTATTCAAATTTTGAACAGTAAGATCTGGACTTCTTGGTAGGGTATCTCTGGTTAGAGTAAGTAACAAGGATTGAGAAGAATCCTTTCTAAATTGAATTGTGACTCCTGTAACCATCCAATACCCATGTAGATTCTTTTCTGGAATTTCCAAAGGAACATTTACTGCGTTTAGTTGTTTTATTTTCACAACATCACCAATCTTAACTTTTGATGTCCCTGTAACATTAATCATTATAGTTTGAGAGAACAGTTGAGAGATCAGTGCTTTTCTGATAAGTGGAGTATTTTTGGGAGTATCCCAGAAAGTTGCATAGGTTCTAGTATATTCCAAATATTCTTGGAACTTCTTACCAATCTCAGGACAATTACAACTGCAAGGATTTGCAGGATCGCTCCAAACACACCCAAGATAATCTTCACCGAGGTGTTCTTCGATCAGTTCGCATTCCTTTATTTCTTTGTATGCTTTGTATAGTTCTAGATAGGTTGGTTCTGGTTCGTCTGGAATGTGTTCCTGTGCTGGACAATTGCATAGTGGATTATCTTCTGGACATCCTATATTACTCACTTCTCCCTCTGGGTTGGCGCATGTAAATTGTTTACAAAGATCGACTTGTCGAGAGAAGACTATGAATTGTGCAGAGAAGTTGTCATCAAATAGATCGTAATTCGGAGACATGGTTTTTGGAGAAACCATTCCATAAGTACTTTCCCCAGTTAAATCGTATTTCCATACATCGGTAGCAACTAGATTTGGTTTATATACCATGAAGTCACCAAACATCCAATGCATTGTCGTTTCGTTGAAATAACTTTGTAATCCTGGGTGAAGTTGATTAACCGAATCATCTGAATGTACAAATGCATGATTTGCAAGTGGATTTTCAAAGTTCTCTTCAGTAGAAAGAACGCTTAATAATTTGAGTCCATATGACTCTACAAATACTTTACCTTCTTTGGATAGTCGTAACCATCTATCCACTTCATCTCCATACCACCAGTAGTAGTCTTTGTACTTATATGCAAAAATGTCACCCAATATACCACTGCTTTCGCCATCTATCTTTGCAAATTTAGTAGAAAGCATATGGAATAACTTCTGTGGTATAAAGATGTTCTTTGGAATATGGAAAGACCACCAAGATCTATGTGGTTTTATCTTTCTATATGAATACTGTAGATATCCACTTGCGTGGGCACTTTCTTTATACTCAGGATCAACGTCCGCAGATCTGGTATACCATTCATAGTTATTGCTATCGCTACCTACTAGCAACTTTACATCCGATTCCCCGTGATACCAAGCAGAATCCCACCACCAACCCTTCGGATCAGCGGCATAATATGGATATGCCGTTTCAAAACCGACTTCAGGCCAAAGATCCATGCCATTGTTGGTTAAAGTAGTATCGTTTAGATTTCTATACTCATTCCACCAACTATATTGTTTCTCAGTTTCCTCGTCCATCACTTTGGACTTCTTTACTGCAACATCAAACCCATAAGGATCCATTCCTATAACAACTACATTGTTTCTAATAGTCTGTCGTCCTGTAGGACCTGCTGTGAGAGAAACGAGATAGGGTAAGAAGTATTCGGTTCCTGCATCTCGGATGAATCCGTTAGGGAAATCTACGATTCTATCTAAACCAATTGGACTATTGAATTCTATTCTAACATAAGAACTCAATTGCTCTTTCTTTAGATTTGCTGGTATACTTTGTAATTGTATATCATAAAGATCAAATGATCGTTGATACTGTAAAGGACTCAACTGTGTTAGATTTAAATCTAATTGTGTTCTGAATATCTTAGTAAACTGAGAAACAAATCCATTTTCTTGCATTTGTTGCTCAGGAATACTCAAATATGCTTTTTCCGAATACTCGTATGTATTGCCGGTGCATATAGGAGCATAAGGAGAAGCAAACGGGAAATTGTTTAGTTTGTTTGAATCTTCATTGTACAAATAATTTACGAATAGTTGTCTCTGAGAAACAAATGGACTTTGATACTTCTGTGAGTAATATGGGTGCTTATTTCCTTGAGTTTGTTTATTTGTGTTTTCCCAGAAAAATTCATATAACCATTCTCCTACTTCGGCTCCGGTTATACCTTTATTCTTAGCAAGAAGCTCATATCTACTTCCTCTTATTGTCTTTCTCTTGATAGATTTAATGTTCATCAAGGACTTTTCCGAATATTCAATAGGACCAGTTCTTCCACCAATAACGCTGCCAGTTATACCTGTGCTGATATCGGTGAATACATTTTTACCGGGCATAACGGAATAAAAGAATGCCTTTCTATTCCACCACTTGTTATAATTCTCTTGGAACTTTTGTATAAAGTTCTGCTGGAAGATATTTCTTGAATACACTAGTAATGCTTTTTCTGCATTTAGTATTTTAAGTTCTTCTTCTGCTCTTCTCTTTTCTACCTCTAGATAAAGAGGATTGAAGCAAAGAGTATTGTAGCAGTCTCCCTGATCTAAGCATCTTCTGACAGTTGCAGGATCTCCATTTGGCCCAATATAATCGTCAATATCTGCAAATGCTGCTCCTCCACCGGGAGTGAACCTATAGTCGTTGTACCATCTTCCTTCGGTTCCAATATACTGAGCAATAGATTTCATGAATGCTTGTTTTGAGCAAGCAGATGCCCATTCAGGAAGTGGTGAATATGTTGTTGCTTGTTCTAGAGTACAGTTACAGCAATTCGAATCGTCAAATTCAACATCCAACGCACTGGTGGAGAAGTTATTGCACTTTATGCAAACCCCTTCTGGTAAAGTAATTAATGGAACATTTCCCAATCCATCAACGTAATTAAATCCAATACATGATGCCGGTTCTCTGCTAAATACGCTACCAGTTAATGGATCTGTACAACCTTGTCTTAAACATGCAGTTGCGCCTTCTTGACATAAATCATAACCACCACCAAAAGTTATACCACAGTTATTGATTTGAGCGCATGTTCTTTCTCTGAAGAATGTTGCTCGGTTTGGATCGCCTAGTGCAATTCCTTTTTCTTCACACGCGCTGAATGATAAATTACCAATACACTTGCATGGAATTTCATCGTCTACTTGATTATCACCACAATTTACACAACACGCTCCCCATCCATCTGGACTACTAGAGCAACCAACTTCTCCCGGAGGAACTAGTTCGTCAACAACAACTCTATTAGCAGGATCACATGTTTGATATGCAGCACCAAATTGTAATAACGGTTGGCATCCTGCTGCACCAAAGTAATTACATGGTACGCTTAAACATTCTTCTTCTACATCATTACAAAATAATTTACATCGTCTTCCTAGACTTTCTGTACACTCCGATCCACCACCGCCGCCGCCATTGCCACCATCATCACACGAAGATCCACCACATTTCCACTGTCCATCTGATGCACAGAAGAAGCATGTGTCTGGACAAGTGCAGCAGGGTTCTGGGGCACTACATCCAGAATTACCTAAAAGTGCATTTCTAAATTCAACTAAAGAGGATATGGAAGATCCGCTGATTGGTGTTGTAGTATTTTCTGGTTGTTCGCAACAAGGTAAAAGTCTACTTGTTATCCAATTATTTGCTTCTGTAATATAAGAATCGACAGAATCCAAAAATAGTCTTATATTTTCTATTTTTGTGTCTATCTGTCCTATTTCGTAATTGTATTGATTAATCCCTCTCTGTAGAACAGTATCAATGTAATTTGAAATATTACTCTTGAGATTAAAGAATTGTCCTATTGTAGATGAATACCATTGATTTGGTTTATAGTCATCTCCTGCAACTCCAGCTGGAGGTGTAATCCCGGAAGGAGTATTAAAGTTAAATTTTTCTAGGTTTACCGCTAAAGTAAGACCGTGCTGTATATTATCATTTTGTGAATCATAATCTATAGTGTCGGTAAATGAACCAGCAGCAACTATTTTATATTCTTGATTGATCTCTGAAAATATTCCATCTTCTCCAAATAAGAATTTGTATTCTTCTGGATCCTTTATGACCTTTGGATCATTTAATAATTTAATATCTTCTGGTCCGCCTGGAATTGTTTTAGAACAACATACTACACATCTATAAACTTCCCATTTTCTTTTTAGATTCTTCAGTCTTACAAATTCTTTTCTCTTTTCCTCTAGAGGTTGCCGAATGTATTTGTAAATCTTATGAAGTTTTGATATCTCTAGTTCTGTTATATCGAATTGTGGTTGCCATGCAACATTTGACCACCTTGAATCATTTTCTCTATCCAAATAGTCCCACCAGATATATGCTGGTTCCTCTGGTCTTGAACCAAATCCAAAATCAGCAGAGTGGTGTATATTGAATTGAAAGGGGGTATTAAATGTGTTAGTGTTATAATGACTAAAGACATTATCCCTACTTAAAGTTGCAGGAATCGGTATTTCCTTTAGTGTTTTATTTTTACCAACTCTGGAAGCTTTAACTGGGTTAGTTTCTACATTATCAGAAATTAATTTATTGGTTTCAATGTGATTTACTTTTGAGAAATCTCTATGATAATTGTAATCAACTATAGAATAAGTAAACCCCGCCTTACTACTTAAAAAATCAGAATAAACATTTTTATAATCTGGATCTATTCTAACATAATGAGACATGAAAGCATTATTTTGGAACAACTCCAAGTTATTATGTTGAGACACAACACTGATGTTCAAAACTCTATATTTGTTCAATAAATCGTCAGTGTTGAGATCGAATTCAACGGTTGGTTTTTCTTTATTCTTTTCCAAGATAGATTCAACACTTTTAAAGTGCCAACCATCTCTATCTTTCCAGAAGAAATAATTTACCGCATTGACATTTTTCTTTGAAACCGCATATTGAGTCAAGTAGTTCATCAATGCTGTTGCATTTATTTGACCTTGTGGTAAGGTTGAGGGGAAACTGATTTCTCCACTCTTCAACCATATTCCGTTTTTTGTTTCTTCTATTTCTATTGGGGTAAGACCAAGTTTTGTTGCTAACTGATTGATTAAACCTGGTATTTCTTCTGAGTTACCGTCTTTTCTTTCTTTACCAGTTCCCTTTGCAATCAATCCAACAAAGTCTTTATCAAATTCAAGAACAGACTTGTCAAATGTGTTATTGAAAATTTCATCAGACATGAACTCAAGTTCATATATTATGACATTTTCATTTCCCATCAGTCTTACAGAATTTTCATTACTGAAATTGTTTATGATTTTTGCACCATAAACAAAAAACTCCATTTTCACTATATCAAGATTGTCAATGAATGCAAATTCAATGGTTAGTCTTTCACTACCATTTAGATTCATTTGTCCTATCCAGTCATTTCTATCTAAAACTTGAAGCGTTCCTCGTATAAAGGGAGTATCTATACTTTCAATTATTCTGATATCATATAGTCTACTCTCACCAGTTCCCACTTTCTCTGGAGTAACAATGTCAAATGAATTGACAACTTTCCACTCAGATTTGGGCTTTAAAAAGTTTTCAATCTTTTCAATTTTAACTCGGTGTAGAAAAGATACGAACGGACTTTGGAATTGTTGTGCAATTTTAGTTTCAGACATTATGAATATTTATCTCATAGTACAGTGACTTCTACGCTTCTACCTATCTGCTTCTCTTTTGATGCCCTATTGTACGCATCAAGAATAGCTCTAAGAACTTTGTTCTTGGGTATTCTAATCTTGTATCTCTTGTACTCTAAATCATTTTCTTTTTCTATTATTGATTTAGTTTCTACAGGAAGACTCTCGCCATTTATGTATTTGTAAAGAAGAGTATATCTGATCGTATCAGTATCAGTATATCCTCCCCCAACATCAGTGCTTGTTGCTGCTGGATCTGCTGTGATGTTGGTTAGAGTGCTGTCGTTTACAACTCTATATGGACTTATTATTTGTGCTCTATTTCCAGAAGTAAAGAAATAACTTAGTCCATTATAGTTTTTCTCTGTCTTTTTGCGAATTTGTATATTGTTTGCAACAGTGTCAAATCCATCTCCTCTGTTTCTTAAAAATATAACAGAATCGTTATTGGATATAGTTCCAAGTCCACCGTATGCAACAAAACTTCTAGTAACAGGATCCCATTCTTTTACAAAGGAGTAATTGCTGGTATCCAGCACTGTTCCAGAAGAAGTTACCTTAGCAACAACATCTCCTACTTGTAATTCTGGAAGATCAAAAATGTAATACCTAGATCCTTTATAGTATTCATTGATATAGTTTAAAAAGTATGAATACTCAACAGGCCATTCTAAATTAGGATTTATAATATTATTTGCAAGTAAAATCACCCAAGAAGCAGTTGGAGTTCCATAATATTGTGTTGAGATTCTTTCAGGAGTACTTCCCTCTGACAACAAAACAGTATCAAACAAAGATGGTTCTTGTATTGTTTGTTGAGAAAACGAAACCTTTTTAAATATATCTACTACATTTACAGTTTTACCATTTTGAAATGTATAATCTATATTTGTCTGAAAGAATAACATTAAACTCCTCCGTCTTCCCCTGCAAACGCTGTAGATCTATTAATAACTCTAGGTATACCACCATTAGTAGATCTATCAGAAGCTCTGAATGCTGGTTCAATCTCAACGAAGGATAATGTTGCAGATTGTGCTAATGGTTTGATTGAACCTCCAGAACTCGATATACCGAAGTTGTTTTTAAATGCCGTTTTATTTACGGTCAATCCATCGAGAAATGAAAGTTGAGTGTCGCCCAACCAATCAGGATCCGTTGCACTATTATTTCCAGGACCAATACCAAATGACCACATTGGAGGATGGTACGATTTGGTTGGGAATGTTAATGACTCTATAAGGGGGGTTTGTACATTTGGCAGTTGATATGCTTGGAAGAAATTACAAATAGCAGATGCTGCGGCCGCATCCGCAGAAGTATACGCGGGCATCATTAATTTAAAAGTATATACTCTTTTGTTTACTCCCTGAAATGTAGCATCTGATAAGTCTAATTGAATCAAACCCCCTGTTAGCAATTCACTTACTCGGTCTAATGCTTCATCAATTGGTGCAAGGGGATTGAACCCCCCCAAAGTTGCAGCTGGATTTGCTGTGGTCATAGCTTCTGGGTCTGATATACTTGTGTTATATTGTGCATCAGCATACAAACTCAGTTCTGGCGGCGCAGGCACGAATACACTACCCAAAAGTCTTCCACCCTGAACTGTGTTAACACCCCAAGAAACTAAATCAGAAATACCCGGAATGGCTCCAAGACCAAGAGATATTGTACTAGAAAATGATGGGGCAGAAGAGCCCATAACATTTTTTGCTCTTGTTTGATAATTTGCAGCAAACTCGTAACAATAAAATTTCATCCACAAAGGAATTATTCGTTGTATTTCTGGTTCTGCTGGATATACGAGATGTATTGCCATTTTTAAACTTTATCCTTATAAATACCTATATGCCATATAAAACAAAGTACATTCCAGAAAATCCCACAAAATATATAGGTGGCAGCAAAGATATAATTTGCAGATCCTTATGGGAAAGAAAATTTTGTAAATATCTTGATAACAATAAAAATGTTATAAGATGGGCATTTGAATCTATTAAAATACCTTATGTTTCTCCTGTGGATAATGCACTCCATAATTACATACCAGATTTCATAGTAGAAACAAAAAACAAAGATGGGACGATCAGTACATCTATAGTGGAAATAAAACCCAAAAAGCAAACATTACAACCAGAAAAAGGAAGAAAGACTAAACGAACTCTTATAAATGAAAGTATCACATATGCTATAAATCAGGCAAAATGGGAATCTGCAAAAAAGTTTTGTCAAAAAAATAACATATCCTTCAAATTATTAACAGAGGAGGATCTATTTTGAATTTAAATAGAACAGGCGACACTAAACCAGAATTTAAAAAGAAAATCCTATCCTTTAACGGAGGATTGCAGCAGATTAGTCGCTACAAAGTCATGCTTGTAGGTCCAAACGGAACTATGTTTTGTTATCCCGAAAATATAGCATTACCTGCTAGATCTTTTCAAACGGTTCAATATGCACCTTGGGGTCCTGATTTCAATATACCAGTAAAAAGAGAATATGGTGAATGTGCAATGTCATTTATCATAATGCAGGACTGGGCAGAAAGATCATTTATAGAACAATGGATGGATAGAGTTATATCTGTCGATATTAAGAGTGGCAACGGAGGACAGGGTGTCAAGGGGGGTATTGGTCAATCGGCGCCTGCATCTGCTAACGCAGATGCCACTGGTAGTAACAATGTGTCTGCTGACATTTATACCGATTATACTCTGGACTTTGGAAATTATGCTGGTCAAATTGTTATACAGTGTCTTAGACACGATAGTAAACAACCAACATCTACTTTAGTAATGAGAAATGCATATCCGTTATCCATAACCCCGACAACACTAGACTCTAGTGTTACTGGATATGGAACATTTGTTACTATATTCACATATAGAGACTATTATTTTGAAACAATAAGCTAATGATATTAAAACTTTTAGGAGATGAAATGAATCCGATTGAATTATTAAAATCAAAAACACCAAAATATCAAGACACAATTCCTTCTTCAAATAAACAAGTGTGGTTTAGACCATTTTTTGTTAAAGAAGAAAAGGTACTGTTAATCGCGCAGGAAACAGGTCAAGAAAAGGAAATGCTCAAAGCAATAGCAAATGTAGTTGAAACATGCTACGATGGAGTGGATGATGCAACAAAAATACCACTCTTCGATCTTGAATATATGTTCATAAAGTTAAGATCAAAGTCGGTACAAGAATATGCAACTCCAATTTTGATATGCCCAGAAACAGGAGAAAAGGTAACTCTAAAAATTGATTTAGATAATCTTGATATCATTAAAGGAAAGAATCATTCGAACAAAATTAAAATATCAGAAGATGTTATTATTCATATGAAGTATCCATCATTGTCTTTGTTTATTTCAAATGACCTAGAGACTATGGAACTTTCAGACATTTATGAACTCGCATTGAAGTGTATTGATTACATAGAAACTCACGATGAAAGAATAGACTCTGATAAAATGAGTTCAGATGAACTTAAAGAATTTATTGATAACATGACAAAGAAGCAATTTGATAAAATCATAGAATTCTTCTCATCAATGCCTAGAGTAGAAAAAACAGTATCATATGTAACTTCAGACAAAGTAAAGAGATCAATAGTATTAAGGGGGATAAAGGATTTTTTCGGGTTGGCCTCAGTCATACAAGCCTAGGATCATTATTCGACATAAACTTCAAACTAATGCACCATTATAATTATAGTTTGACAGAGTTAGAATCGATGATACCTTGGGAAAAAGACATATATCTTGAATTACTGAGGCAGCATGTTGAGAACGAAAACAATAGAATCGCTAATCAAAATAATATGAATAGAGCGTTTAATTCTAGAGGAAGAAGGTTATGAAAAATAAAAAGAACATAGAACGACTAAGGGAAGAATTACTAAAAGTATTTTCTAGCAGCATTCAATTGTCAGATAATTCTATGTTCAATTCCGAAAGCATACAGAGCGAAGTTCCTGCCTCAATCCCCACCCCAACAACCACTCCTCAAACTGCAACAGGTCAGTCCAAAGATATAAACATAAATGTAAGCGTGCAGGGAGCAGGAAATAAAGATGTATATGACAAAAGTGTAGAATATGTTTCTAAGAATAACACATATAATATCAACTTAAAAAAAAATGATAAACCATTAGAAACAATATTGAATACTAGTACTAATTTTATTTCATCTGTTAGTCCTCTTTACTTAAATCCTGCAATAACAACTTCTGAAAATACATTTCATGCTCCACAGGTGATAACAAAACAATCACCAACTAAAACATCTAAAAAAGAAATAACAGAAAAGAATATAGCGTCTATGACTTTTATTAGTCAAGAGCCTTATAATTTTTCAACAGATTCTGGTTCATATCATGTCTCTAATTACTACCCCAAAACATCGGAAGTTTACAAAAACAATTTTAGTTCAATTGATTATTTCATAAGACCAAGTAGTAATTCTAATACAAGATATTCAAATACTAATGTGCTGGAGAATATTGTTAACAAGTCTTCAAATACTAATGTGCTGGAGAATATTGTTAACAAGTCTTCAAATACTAATGTGCTGGAGAATATTGTTAACAAGTCTTCAAATACTAATGTGGTAGATGGTAATACAACTTCCGAATCGAATACTACAACGAATCAAAATGTAATTGAACACAATAGACAACAAATATTTTCTCCAAACTTTACTTTCGCAAATAGAGAAATGTACTATACAATAGATTCAACTAACAAGGAATCAATCACTGAAATTAAAAATATGACATTCAATGATATGAAAACCAGAATGGTCAATAAGATTCAAGCTAGAACAATAGTTAATAATAAAGAAAACAAAATGTTAATTCCTGCTTTTGCTGAAGGTGGAATGGTAAAGGGCCCTTCCATGATTCTAGCAGGAGAAAAAAATCCAGAAATGATTGTTCCTATAAAATCTAACAATTCCACACAAACAATGAAGGCAGATTCTAAAACCTTCCTAGAGGGTGGAAATGTAAGTCAAAAAATAGATTCATATCCCAATGATGCAAATGCCTCTCAGGCAATAGAAAAGAACATGGTACTTAAAACTACACCAAGTACAAAGAAACAATTAGATTATGAAGAATTGAATGATTCTAATCAATTACTTTCTAATCCAAAAAAATCAAATGCGGTAAATGCTTCTAAATCGTTCTTTGATAATAAACTAATAGAAGCAACACAAGGTAAACCAAAAAGTCTAGATGATGGTTTAATTGATTTTTCCGTGAAGAATAAAAATACATTTATTCAACAGATAAAATCAACACCAGTGTGGAGAACACAGCATATGTAAAAAGAAACACCCCCGTGATCCAGCTGCAGCTGGCGGGGGTGTCGGACGAGAGATGCTATCTCTCGCGGGATTAGTCGTCTGCGAGCTTCTTGAAATATTCAAGAGCATCAGTTGAGTCGTCCACCTCGTCCTCAACCGGAGGCTTCTTCGTCTTTGGAGCTCCACCCCACTGCTTTTCAGCGAGTTCTTCTTCATCAACGTCTTCTGCCGTTCGCTGACCCATTGGGGCCTTACCACGAATATCACC
>Ga0194115_10001745_pt1 | contig 26995 bp, 25 predicted proteins | sample TA2MahsurfametaG_3_FD_148656 | JGI IMG/M metagenome (GOLD analysis project Ga0194115, IMG submission 148656) | Freshwater microbial communities from Lake Tanganyika, Tanzania - TA2015002 Mahale S4 surface | ecosystem: Environmental > Aquatic > Freshwater > Lake | place: Tanzania: Lake... | reverse complement strand
TGGGTGTAACCTCGGCAGGCTTGGGTGTAACCTCGGCAGGCTTGGGTGTAACCTCGGCAGGCTTGGGTGTAACCTCGGCAGGCTTGGGTGGCGCAACCTCGGCAGGCTTAGGCTGCTCGGCTTCCAGCTTGGCTCGCAGCTCGCGGGCAAGTAGGCGGCGTTCGGCTGTCTGGACATTGGCCGCGACCCCTTCCTCCGGCTGGTAGCGGGCGGGCAGGCGCGGGTCCACGGGCGGCGCAGCCTGCTCCTCAAAGCTCTGACGCAGGTTTTCCCGGCGCAGGCGGGCCACGTCGTCGGCGGGCATGGCGTCCAGCACCGACTTCGGAGTTGTCGGCGTCTCGCCGAGAATTGCTGCCCGTAGGGTTTCTGGCGACCCAAACAACGTCTGCCCGTCTGAACTAGCGTCTTTGGGCGGGGTGCCAATAAGCACGCCCGGAGCAAGGTTAGACTCGGCAAAAGGTTTTTTAGAAACTGGCGGTTCAACTTTTGCTCCGAGCTTCTCCATCACCATTGGAAGGGTGGCGTTGACGGGGTCCGCGTTGGGTCCCTCGTCCAATGTCCGGCGGAAGCCGAGCGGGTCAGAGAGGCCCATCGCCCGGCCAACCATCTCGGCGCGGGCGCTAATGTCGTTAAGCAGGCGACCAAAAACAGAGGTGTCCGTTGCCCGGTCAACCCGGCGTTCGGCCCACGCCTGCTCTTGAAAAACCATGCGCTCGGAATACCACTCGCGGAACGCCTTGTTGGCGAACTCCGCCCGTTGGGCAGGCGTGAGCGAAGCGTCCTGTGACTTCTCCCAAAACTTCACCACCTGCGGGTCCACCCAACCCTGTTCGACTGGCTTGCCCTCCTTGGTCAGCCCCCGAAGCAACGGGCTGTCCCCGGTCGTCATTTCCGCGCGAAACTTGTCGAACAGAACGTCCTGCAAGCGGGGCGCAAGGGTGTCCAGATGGACGTGTCCCGCCTCGTGCAGCACGGTCGCCGCCTGCTCTGCGCTGGTCACTCGCCCGTAGCGTTGGAAAAACGTCACCAGCTTCTCGGCGGCGTGACCTAGCGCGTCCGGCGAACTGGCGGGCTGCTCGTCCGTGAACTTAGCCTCAAAGCTGGGATTCTTGCGCGTGATGGCGTCGAACACCGGGTTGCCCACGGTGGCCGCATCCCCGACCGCCGAGACGACTTCCCCTTCCGGGGTCGCCATCGCCTTCGCCAGCCGGGCCGTCGCGGCTTGGTCGCCGCGTGCGGTCTTCCACTTGTCAGACAGGATGAAGTTCACCGCGCCCGCCAAGTTCTCGTCAGCGAACAAATTTCCGTCAATCAAAGTGCCGTCTTTGGTTGCTTTGAAGACTTTGCCACCGGCGCTATGGGCAGCCGAGATACCAACCCCGGTCAATCCCGCCATGCCGAGCCGCCCGCCTACCGAACCGCCCCGCGTGTTTTCGCTGCCTGACAGGAGTTCCTGCCCAATGTTTGCGCTTTCGGCAGCGACGTTTTCCACCCCCGACAGCGCCGCCAACCTCCCTGTTTGCGCCGCAAAGCGGGCCGCGCCGGTCAGCGTGGAGTCTTGGAGGAGAAAGCGGTCCAATGCCGCCGCTGATGAGCCAAACAACTTTTTGCCCGCCGCATCCACGGCTTTCCCAGCGGCGGTTTCTGCCGCTTTTGTCGCCACGTTTGCCATGCCGGGCGCAACGCTTTGCACAAGACCCTTTACTGCGGTGCCCTTGCCAAGCGAGCCGACAACAAGGGGCACGGGCACCATTGACGCGCCACCCATCAAAACACCCGCCCGGGTGGCAATGCCGGATGCTTTGTCGAACGCACTGTCAAAATTTTCAAGATTGTCTGCTGCCGAGAAAGTGTTGTCCCGCCACGACTGCATCCGCGCAGCGGTGCCTTCGACTGAACCAGCCCACAAAAGACCACCAAGGCCGTAGCCTGCGCCCGTTGCGAGCGCGGTGCCCGTGACGGTGCGGGCCAGTTCACCCGCTAAATGAGGAATAAAGCTCGGCGGCTTCTCATACGTGTCAGACAACTGCTCTTTTACATACTCGTCCGCGAACTGGCGCTTGAGGTCGTCCTTGGAGAACTGCCCCGTACTAAGCAACAAGGACTGTGCGACCCGCTCGCCCTTGTCATCCCAGCCCCGCTCGATGTCACCGAAAAAGCTATTCTGATTCCTCGGCGCGACGGCGGCGGGCGCGTATTCCACCATGTTTGTCTGGGATGGGTTGGCCGTGGGCGTATAGGGCTGCGGCTGAATGGTGAAGTCGTAGCTTTGCGGAGCTGCGGCAGTCAAAGGGGTAAGAACATTAACATTACGCGCGGCACGCGCTTCCTCCTGCTGGGCAATCCGGCGTTGGAAATCGGCCACAGCGACCTTCACGCCCAGATTTTCCGGGTTGGCGTCGAGCCATTGGTTAGAGAAATTTGCTACCGCGTTGGCGCGTTGCTCGGGGGTCCACGGGTCCCAGCCGCCTTCTGCGCGAGTCTTCTCGCGCATCAGCGCCCATTGTCGGGCAAGCAGCGGGCTAACTCCGGTGATTGGGTCCATAGACTGCTGCTGCTGTTACTGTTGATTGTGCGGAGAGTTTGAGTTTAGCCCGCCGGTGAGATTGGGGACATTGGGGCGGCCCTTGCTATTTTCTTTGCCCGGTTTGTTGCCCGAACGCGTCGCGGGTAGGGCAAAGGCACCACCGCCGCCGCCGCCGACAACCGGACTTCCGTCGGGGTTTTTTTGCGGCATTCTTTGGAGAAATCGGTTGCCTTTTTCGTCCATAAACTCGATAAAGGCTTGTTGAGCACCCATCGCGTCGGTCATAATAACGGGTTTTATAGGGTCTGGGCGTTTGAACAACTGCCCATACTTGCGGATGGTTTCAACTCCGTCACCCCCTCCGTTGAGTTCCATGTGAGCACGCCCCGCTGTCATGGACAACACTGCCCCTAGTGCGGCGGCTTGGGTGCGTGCTTCTGTGCGCTCAAAGTCAGACAGCAACTTGTCGTCGGCCATCGCCGCAAAGCGGTTAAACTGCCCGTAAGTGCTCGCAATGTCGGACGCCATCTTCTGCAACTCATTCTGGCTGGCGGCGAACTTTTGCCTTTCAAGCAGCGCTGCGCCCTCTTGGATTTTTATTCGTTCCCGTTCTAGGTTCCGCTGCTCTTGGTTGGCGGCCACATTAACCCCAAATTCAAAACGCCGCTGCTGCAACTCGGCACTGAGACGCTTGTCTTGGTTGTCGAGCGACAGATTCGTCAGCTTCTCGCGCAGCTCGCGGTCAGCGAAACTTTCGCCCGCTTGGAAATTCCGGTTAGCTAAACTTTCGTTCGCTTGGAACGTCCGGTTCCTCTCGTTCTCCTCCTGAGTGAACTTCTGCTGCCTGACCTGCGCCTCCTCCGCCAGTGCGGCCTGCAAGCGCAGTTCCCCCCTTCTTTGCACGGCATTAAACTCGTCACGCTTGCGTTGCAGCACAGCCTCATTGAGCGGCGCGAACGCCTGCATTCCTGCTCGAAATCCGTCAAGTAAGTCGTTGCGCATAAAATAAGATTAGACACCTTTAAGGATCGCTGCCGACTTGGTCATTGCCGACGAACCAATGCCCGCCGTGGCAAGCGAGGTGGCGGCACCGATAGCAATGCCCAAACCTTGCATCCACGGGTTAGGTCTTGAGGCTTGCGCTTGCAACTGCGCGGAGTACCCCTGCATTTGCGTGCCGTAAATTTGCGACGCAAACTGTTGCCCCTGTGCCCCGGCGTTAGGGTTAAGCATTGGGGCGGTAAATGAGCCAACAGCAAGCGGCGCAGCCTGCGCCTGAGCGTTGCGAAGCTGGCCAAACTCTGCCTGCGGGGCCGTGCCCGCGAGGAAGTTGCTTGCGTTAGAAAGACGTTGTTGCTCCAACGCGCGGCGATAATCCGCCTGAGCCATCACTTCGTCCACCCCGGCGGCAACGCCAAAGGCATTGCCAGAGCGGGCTTGATTGGCAAAAACAGATTGAGACACCAGACGCCGTTCAGCATCCGAAGTAGCCCCGCCCATGTTGTATTCACTAGAAACTCGTTTGCCCACAGCCTCGCGCAACGCAAAACCAATGGGGTCGGCTTGTCGAAGCTGCTCCCGCCCTTGGGCAATAAACTGCGAACCAAACTGGTTTTGAAGGTCAATCGCGGTTTGCGCGTTAAAGAAGGCACTTTCCCGCGACGTGGCGTCTGCCGCCCGCATATAATCTGCGTCTGACTGGCCGGTAAAATCAAAAGAAAAAGTTTTGTCACCGAGTACATACGAACCACGCTGCCCCAGCGCAGAGGCTATCGCAATTCTACGCCTTGCAGGCAACGATTCAATGTCCGCAAAAATACTATCGCGCGTAGCTTTGCCCACGTCAGGAGGAGGAGGAGGAGAAGGAATAGAGCCGCCGCCCATAAAGTATCAATAAGGTTTAATGAGTTTTTCCGTGCGAACAAAATCAAACGAACGAAACTGTTCCAAGCCCCACGGGCGTTGCCAGACAATGCGGGCACGCTCGCCAAAACGAATTTTTAAGGCTGCCCATAAAGCTGCCATTGCACCTTTAGCGCAAGACACTACAAGGTCCACGAAGACAACCGGGCCAGCTTCGTCGTGACAGTAAAAGTCGCGGGCGTCTTGGGCGTGCTGCACGCAGCGGGCAAGGCCCACGGCCACGAGCCGCCCCCGCTTGTCAGTGACATGGGCCATTCGACCGTCATCGGCAAACCAGCGCAGCCACGGCAGCACGGTGCGCCCGCCCCAGCCACGGGCAATCCCGTGGTGGCGAACGATAAAGGCGGTGACAGTTAAAATGTTCATTGACTAACCAAGACCATTGTGTCGGCAAACGCGGTGAGCTTCAATGACCGGATGCTAAGTCGGTCTTTGGTCGCCGTCAGCCGAGGTTGAAGATACCGAAACCCAGCGGGGGCAAGCCGCATCCGGGAGACACTTAAATTTCCCGGCTCAACGAGTTTGGGCGGCGGAATAGTATTCAACTTAAAAGGCAACCGAAGCAGGGCGCGACCAGTCTGCGCGAATGTCTCAGCCGCTCGAAACTCGCCTTCATCCACGCGGAAGGACAACGTCGCCGCAGTAGAACTTGCAGTAAATTCAGCTTCTACATTGAACAAAGTTTTAGGCGTAAGTATTTCATTAAACATCGCCGCACGAAAATCTATCTGGCTTGAAATCTCTGCTGTATCTGCAATAAAATTCACCATCGAAACTACTACGTTCGACCCGGGCAGGGTTGTGACAGCCTTGTTCAAAACGACGCTCCCGGTACTGTTTGCGGTAAACTCACCCGAACTTGTCAGTGTGACACTTCCGTTAATTAGTGACGGTTCTCCAAAGGGGGGTTGAACCCAACGATAACGCGCCCCAGCCCGCAACCCGGTTAGCGTGTAAACATTGTTGATGAACTGCGCCCCAGAAGGAATAAGGTTGGTTAGCGTGTCTACCACATCTGGGGCGTCGTCCACCAACCGGGCGTCGTTGTAGCGAACGACCCGCCCGTTCACAAGCAGAAGCAACTCGGGGCCATTAACGGAGACAACTACTTCCATATCTGCGGCTGCGAGGCCCGTCCACTCATCCAACCAAATTTGCGCCAGCGTGTCATAGACAAGCAACGCATTCGGCGTTGTGGCGTTGTCCAGCGGCAAAGCAAACAGAACTTTGTTGTCAAAGTAAACGGCACTCGCTGTTTCGGCGGCAGACCAGTTAATGCGGCGCACCACATCTGCAACCGGCAAGGAAATAGAACTGGAAATCTCGCGCTGCGTTTCTTGCGCCATGCGGCGAACCGAAACAACGCCCTGTCCTGACAGCCACCAGACATCCGCGCCCACCTGCACCGCTGTCCGCGAAGCCGAACAACCTACGCTGCTGCTGATTCTTTCCACCGGCCATTGCCCCACAGGTAACAGCGGGTCAGTTGTAACCAGCCAAGTTGTCAATCCTTTGAAAACAAGAAGGTTAAAATTGTCCCACGCCTTGAGGCCGGTAATGGGGTGGCCGTCGCCGCCCACGCGCAGGGAGTTGTTCGCGGCAAAGTAGCCGGGCGTAAAAAAGTCCGAGACATAGAGTGTCTCGCCAGAAGCCACCATCAATCGGTTTGTATGCCAGACTGCATGAGGACCCTTGGGCGGCACCCGTATGGTGGCGGTGGCTCGCGCAACTTCCCCGGCTTCCGGGGTTTCGATGCTAATGGTCGGCTGTCCGACATAGCCCCGCCCGGGGTTAATCACGTTTACGGCCACAACCTTATCCGCGTCGTCATTTTGGCCTAGCGTGGCTACGACAACCGCCGCTTCCACCGGCGTCTCGCCGGAGGCCGGAATCACAGTTACGTTGGGAGCCGTTGTGTAGCCGCTGCCTTTCTCCGTCAGGGCCACCGTCAGATGGCGGAGCTTATAAAGTCTAGTTCCGTCATACTCCCACACTTCGTCTGCGCTGACAGAAAACCCACGATTGCCGCCTTGTAGCAAGGTCGAAACACCAATTAACCCAGAAAAAGACAGTGGTGACGCGGCTGGTTCTGGCGCAAACAACGTCGTGTGCCGGGCTGTGTTTGGGCCTGACCCTAGCAATTTTGTGCCGAGTCCATCAAGATTTAGCGCCGCCAAGCGGTCACAGCCGGGCATCAAGGTCACGCGCACCGTGCCTCCGCGAGTCCGCAAATTGCCGCCGGGGTCAAGCACCATGTTGCGAGCTTGGTGAAACTGGTTTGGCGCAAGCAAATGAGGGGCCGTCATGCGGTTTGCACCCCCTCGAAAATCCGCCATCCCGTCCAGCAACAGCGGGTCGTCAAGCTGCTCGTTAAATAACGGAGGCGGCATTAGGAGAGAAAATGCCGGACAACAAACCCAGCAATAATCGTCGTTAAAACCGCAACGATAAGTTTGGTAACTAAGTCGTTGTTAAAATAAGTGTCTAACCGCAACCACTTAAACGCCGCGAGCTGTGCGCGAACTTCACGAAACGCCTGAGCATCAATCGCAACGTGTTGAACAAACTCAGCGTGATTTTGACGGACAGTCTCACTCGTTTCTCTAACACAGCGAACCAGCTCCCGCCGCTCGGCGGCGCTCTCTGCCTGCACGTTGGCGACGTGTCTGACAACCTGACCAGTGACGCTCAACTGCTCGTGCAGCCAGCGGTCTTGGTCGTTGAGATTTGCAAGCAAATGCGCCGGGATATTTGGCTCAAACTCAGGTAGTTTGGCGTCGTTTGACATAAAAATTTAACCTCGATTACGACCAAGAGCAGTTTGAAAAGTTTCCATAATGCTAGCATACTGTGTCATTTCTGTTTCTGTAAGAGAGGCTCCGATGCTGTATCCGCCCAACGTATGTTTGCTGTATAGACCCCGTCCGTCACTCATCACCATAACTGGCACGGTGGGCAGGGCTTGAATACCGGTGACGGGCAACGAATAATGTACGTTGACCGACCCGGATGTGTTGCGAACTCGCAACGACGTGACGTTTTGACGAGACGAGAGCATAAAACCCGACGTGATGCTAGGAGGCTTAAGTTGAAACACGGGGTTTGCTCCGTTATTATGGTCCCCGGTAATAACCAATCCTCCGACGTTGTCGCTGTAATGCGCCGTAAAACGCCATTGAATGTGGGCTTCATGTACTGGATGTGCAGGATAACCATAGCAACCCAAATCCATCTGCGCCGCATTTGGGGTTGTAGATATATAGTAAATTCCGCAGTGCCAGCTATTCCACGCCAAGGAAGTGTTAGGAACAAGCCCGGTGTTCATTTGAAGCTTTCCAGAAAGCCCGCTATTTTGGCCGTAGTTTGGCGGCACAGCCTGAACAAAAGTTGACGGGAAATCTGCGACAAATCCCGCGTTATTTACAAGCGGGTGCTGCATGGCTTGAAAACTGTCTCCGCAAAACAAATTTACCCGGCGAAACTTATCCCAAATACCCGCAGTTTTGCAGGCTATTACAAAAGCATTAACAGCGTTTCTAGCGGTGGCATTAACTGTGTTACCCGAGTTTAGAACCCGACTAATCCACGCGCTAGTCTCCGGCTCAAAGCCGCCACCCGAGACAAGAAACCGATGAGAATTGATTAAAAAGTTCATCCAAAAAACCCGTGAAGCGTAATTTTTAATCCACGCGCACCACTTGTTCCTATTTGCAAAACATCCACAGAAATTTCATCTTGCGCCACCAGCGCGGTAGGACTCGTTGCCAACACTGGACTAGGCGCCAGCCTTTGATTATTAGTAAACACCATCTTTCCACTACTACTAAACAGAGAAGTGCCTGCGCGGCGAACATCCACCGTAAGTACACTACCGCCGGTTTGCTCCCCCGAAAGACTGCCAGTAATAGAGGTCAAGGACATCGCGTGCGGAATCCGCAAACCCTTTACTTTGTCATTGCCCACCGTCAGCGGGCTGATTTCGTCTGAAGCTCCAAACGCAAAAGACATTGGAATGACACCTTTCAACATTCCAAACACGCTGGCCGCAGACAGGTTCTCCGGCGCCCCCGCAGTGCCCGCTGTTCGCCCTTTAATAGTGTTGCTCGCCATGTCAGATAACTTTGCGTTAGTCACACTACCGTCTACATACTTCGGCGAAGTGAGGCTGTTGTCCATGACCGTTGAAGTTGCCGCCGACTTTACCGCGCCCGTGCCGGTTAGCACTTCCCAGCCGTCGCCGTCCGAGTATTGCAAAACATCGTTAGCGTCTAAAAACACCGTGATAAGAGAACGCAGCGTGTTGTTATCGTTGAGACGAACAGTTACCTGCTTCCCGGTTGTATCAAGATTGATAATGGTCAGGTTTTTTACTTGCCGCACTTGACCGCTGGCGGGGGCTGCCACAAGCGTCACCGCCGTTGTGCCGTTAGTATTCGCGCCAAAAGACGTTAGCGCCGTAACTTCAAACACGGAATTATGGTTGACGAAGCAACCAGCTACCGCCATGTCGTTTGTGGTTTTGGCGGTGCCTAAAACCACCTGCAAGCTGCGAGTATTTGTATCAAGAATTAACATAGTTCAAGCCCTCATCATAATGTGCGCCAGCATTGACGCTGCGTTTACCGAGCTACTACCACCACTTCCCGCCGGTCCTTGCGGACCCTGAGCACCCTGCGGACCCTGAGCACCCTGCGGCCCCGCAGGGCCAACCGGACCCTGTGCGCCCGTGGCTCCGGTTGCGCCAGTAGCCCCGGCTGGCCCAGCAGGGCCAACTGGTCCTTGTGAGCCGATAATGGAAATAGCTGTATATTCTGGCATATTAAGCCCCAGTTCCGTCGTTTAGTGTTTTTACCAAGGCCGCCAAACGGTCTAATGCTGCGCCAATCGTAGTAGGGGCGGTGCCGTCCCAATCTGCCGAAACCGCCGGACTATACGCGGTTGCGTCACCGTTGGCTCCGGCAGGTCCCTGTGTGCCTTGTGGCCCTTGCTCACCTTGCGGCCCTTGCTCACCTTGCTCGCCTTGCGGGCCAGTATTTCCAGCAGGGCCAACATCGCCTTGCGGCCCTTGCTCACCTTGCGGACCTTGCTCGCCTTGCGGGCCAGTATTTCCAGCAGGGCCAACATCACCTTGCGGCCCTTGCTCGCCTTGTGGCCCTTGCTCGCCTTGTGGCCCTTGCTCGCCTTGTGGCCCTTGCTCGCCTTGTGGCCCTTGCGACCCGGTATCCCCTAAAAATTTGACCCACAAACCCGCAAAATCACTGGCTTGAAGGTTTTCAATCCAATCATACGTCTCTTTAACAGCGATATAAGAAAGTGACTGCGACGGAGACGTTGAAAAATCTGTTCCGGCAGTGTCAGAAGCATAAGCAACATATACAGTGCCGCCGCTAAGGCCCGGTACTCCGGGCAAGCCTTCGGCCCCTTGCGGGCCTTCGGGACCTTGCGGGCCAACGTCACCTTGCAACCCGGTTTCACCGGCGTCTCCTTGCGCCCCTTGCGGGCCTTCGGGACCTTGCGGGCCGTCGGGACCCGCCGGGCCTTCGGGACCTTGCGGGCCAACCTCGCCTTGCGGTCCTTGCGGACCCGGAGGCCCAGCCAACCCGAGGTTGGCCAATTCAATAGCTAAAAGCTCAAACGTGTTTTGTGCCATAATTAAAGAATGTCGTAATCAGCAATCAAATCAGCATTCACAATCGGTGCGTGTATAAAACTAATAGTAAAATTCGTCACAGTATAATCACTGTCTCGTTTCACACGAAGACCGTTGCGGTATAACCGCAGCGAACTCAAAACCGGCGCGTATTGCAGCGTAAAAACTTTGTTTGAGCCGTTACGCAAACCCGAGGGTGATTCGTTGTAAATTCGTGACTGTGCCGGAGTCACAGCTTTTTTGAAGCCACGAGAGATAAGCACACACGCAACTCCGGCAGCTAAACCGATTGCTACCGGCTTTGATATGTTGCCCTCACTTACATCAGTTAAAGACAACGCCCCCGCTGTCGTCGCAGAAAGAAACTGCACACCCCCCGGCACAGCACTGGCAAGATTGATTACCGTGCCAGAAACCCCTAATTCAAAAAGATTAGCATTCTGCACGCTAGTTACCACCCCAATAACTTCCGCAGTTGCGGAAGTGGTTGCGAGCGCACGGACATAAATGCCGTTGGAATTTAGCGTCAACACTTCACCCGCCACAAAACCATGCGCGGGCTGCGTAATTGAAATGATATTAGCCGACCGAACGGCAAGAGAAGCTGGCAGCCCGGCTACTTGTTCTAAGGAAAGTTTTGTCGAGACAGGCATAAATTATGCAGGCGATGAGTTAGGCGCAGTAGTGGTGCCACGATAGTAAAACGCTTGCAGCCGCTCCTCCGAACCTAACGGGACGTATAACTGAAACCGACCCGGATTGTTTACCACCCCAGTATAATCGTTTTCAGCATTTAATAGCAGCCCATTGCGAAACAGCATCAAAGTATCCCAGAGTACGTCCACATCTATTTGATAAACGCTGTTAAATGAAATATGTGTTGGAGTAATACGAGAAGCCCACGTCGGCACACTTAGGATTCTTCCGCCAGTAGTGCCTATATCACCAGTCAGCCTCAGTGGTTCGGGCACTGTCCCGCCAGAATTTGCTGCTAAAGTGTGCCACTCCAACGCGGTATTGGTTGCGTTCCGACGAAGCACTTGCAACGATAAACCGGGCGGAAGATGCTCAAGGCCGATTGGCGGAATCTTATCAACAATGTTGTCCCCATCAGTGTCAAAGGGATTGATTTGGGTAAACCGAACAAGCGAAGCCCCGGTGGGGTTGCTGCTCGGGCCGTATGGAGCGTTGTTAGGCATACTGAGCGGAATCTGGAACGAGCTGAACTGTTCGCGCCTTTTGTATGGTGTCCCGCTCAATGAGCGAAGCCATGAGCGCACCAGCTTCTTGCAATTTAACTTGGGACTTTGCCACTTGCCGCAACCGTTCCCATGTGTCGGCTACCGCATAGGCAATAAGCAAATTTTCACAGCCATTTAACTCCGGCGTGTCTTGTGGGTGCAACAGAGGGCGCACACACTTTTTAGCCACAACTGTTAGAATTAACGACGAATCCGTAAACGCACGGTGCAGCCGAACGCGAAGATGCTGCCGAGAAGTTTCCTCTGGCAAAAGCACCTGCAACTCGCGGAGCGGCGGTGTAACGGCTACTGCTCTATATAAAGAAAAAGTCGTATTACTCGGAATTGCAAAAATAAGCTGGCTACCCTGCACCACCGAAGGCACAAGGAGCTTGGTCCAAGGACCGGCTACCGACGAAGCAGACTGAACCTCATAATACTTCTCAGCCGCAGCCGGTATGCTCAAATAAAACTGCCCACCGGGCAATACACCATTAACCAGCCTAACTTCGGGGCCATCGTATGCGGGTATTGAAGCGTTAATTTGAACGTAACCAGTTGTCGGCTTTTTACTAAGAGTGTAAACTTCGTCAAAATAATTGGCCGAAGTAATAGGAGACTGCCCAGACAACGTGAGTGTCTCATCTACCAGCAAGCCGTTGTATATTCCGCGAATGCGGACCTGAGTGACATCGTTAGCCGCGCTGCTGACGAAGCGAAGTTTTTTTCCGTCAGGGTGCGTGTGCGTGCCCACCGGGGGCAACTCGGTATAGACCTGCACCTCGCCCTCGTCCTCGTATGCTCGCGGGCAAATCGCCCAAAGAGTTCCAACTTCCATCGGTGTCAAAGCAAGCGAATCAGCTCCGGTTGTCTTGACAGCCAAAACACGCGACACCCACGACGGCAAAATAACTTCGGGCGAGGTAGTCGCTAAGGCCAGCACTACCTTGCTGTCGTCCCACAACTGCGCGTCCCACACCATGACCCAACGGCGGCGCAAGAACATTGTAATTGCCTCGCGCGAAGCTGGGTCCGTCGCCCCCGTAACTTGGGCGACGTGGTCCGTCATTTGTTCGAGGGAGAGGCTCATGTTTCTGCTGGAACAGTCGCGTCAAAAATGCACAAAGCTGGACTTGGGGAAACGAGTGTCGGGGGATCGCTTACCCGCGTCCCAAAGACCGCTTGCCCTCCAAACCCGCGCCCGTCGCTGCCTTCTCCTCTTGCGGTCATAGTAGCAGCCGTACCATGAGCGAAACGAACCCCGAGAGACGCCAACGCGCTAGTGTGGTCAAACGAACCACCCGCGCCGGGTCCGGCTGGCACGGTTGTCCTACCGGGCTTGCCGTGTTCGCAACGCAGTAACATCCGCGCGGGGGGCGCCTGCTCCGCAACTGTCATGTGCGTTTGGCTGTTGGAGATGGTCAAAGTCTGTCCCCCCGAGAAACTGCCTGCGGCCAAAAGACCCTCCCACTCAGCAAAGGCTCCGCCGCCGCCATTATAAGCCCCCCAGCTATCTGGGTTCCCTCGGAAACCGGGTATTTCATAGGCGATGGCGGCGCCGCCGGAGGCCCAGCAACGTATTCGGAGCCGGGTCGCGTTGGCCGGAATCGTATATGTGCCCGTGGTGCGTTCCTCAGTCAGACGGCTCAATGGAGTCCACGGGCTGAGAACCAACCAGTGTGACCCCGTCCAAATCATTGAAATAATGGCACCACCGGCAATTTCCCCGTAAGCGAATTGCAAGCCACCGGGCTTGAGCACCGGCTTCGGCGTGCCGTTGTTAAGCGAGAGCGTCACCTGCCCTTGGACTCCGCCCGTTGGCGTTGCCGTGTTCCCGCGCGGCACGAACAGCTTGATTTCCAAGCCTTGAAAAAGTTCCACATTTTCCACCGTGCAAGCGTAATTGCCAGCACTGCCAGAGGTGTCCAGCACCAGCGTCTTGAGGTGCTGCGTCAGCACCGAGCCTGCTTTGATGACCCGACTCTCCACCGCGTTGTCCGCGAGCTTGGCCGCAGACACCTTTTGGGGCTGGATTTCCGCGACACCGCCCGCGTCCACCTTGATGTCACCAGACAGCGCCTTTGACGCAAAATCACCGTTCGACTGGCTCACCAATACCTGCCCAACCCTTGAGCCGCTTATTTCTTCTGCCGCAATTAAGCGGTCAGCGTTCAAGGTGTTCTTCTCAACTTTTGCGTTGTCTACCGCGTTGTTGGCAATTTTGGCACGAGACACGGCCAAATCGGCCAAGGCGGCACCGGGGACCTCACCACTAACAAAACTTTGCTCTCTAACGAGCGCGTTGAGCCGCGAAGCCGTAACGTCGTCACCGTCAATAAAAGGTTGTCCGGGGTTCGGCATAATAATCGCAGCCTTATTGGGTAGCGGAGCGGTGGCTGGGTTCAGCTCACCGCCCCGCCCCCATCAGCGGCCTATAAGGTTAGGCCAACAGGTTTCGGTCAGACTGAATGAGCACACCGAACTTCGGCTGCAACACCAGCGAGGCATACCACGCTTTCCACGCGACGACGTTGAAGAGGTTCATCGGGTCGGATTTGTCAGGTTGGTCGTTATAGATGAGCTGCGGCTTCATCGGCGAATTGCTGCCCGCGAGCTTGACCGTGCCCGCGAACTCTTTGCCAAACACAAACGCCGCGTGACCAGTCAGAGACGTGTTGTGGGTGAACGTCTTGGGGTTGTTTGCCACCACGACCTTCACGTTAAACAACTTGCCAATCTCGCCGTTGTAGATTTTCTCCTTGTCGGAATAAGTAGCGACGTTTGACCAAGTCGCATCCCGACGCAGGTCGTAAGCCTGACGCGGGCTAACTACGGCAACGTAACAGCCGCCGTCGAGAGGCTTCGCGTCATTCTCCATGAGAATCGTCGCGGCCTTGTCCAAGTCAGCGACCGCAATGCCACGGCTCCCAGAAGCGCGAGTAGTCGCATTGATGAGTTGAGCTGAGTTGGCGCTAGCCGTAAGCGACGTGTAGAGCGCGTCACGAATCTGCGTGTCGAGGTGCAGCGCCGCTTCTTCAGCAAGACGAGCTGTTTCCAGCTCCAACTGGCGGATGAGGTCGGTGGCAACACGGGTGTCCGTGATTTTGGTCTGGTCGCCGTATTGGGCGAGCGAAACCTCTACGTTCTCCAACGTCCCGTGAGTGAACGTGGTGAGCGGGGTGCCTTCGGTCAGGGAGCGGACGTTGTCCACGTTCGCGGCCCCGCGCCGGAAGAAGCGCATAGTCAGACTGCCCGCATTGCGGGGAAGGTCAAACTGCTCAACAAGATTTGCGAGCACGAGCTTCTGTTCGATGTGTTGCAGGAATTTAAGGTTAAACACCTCGGAAATCCGAGTACTGTCTAAGCCACCTGCGGTGATAGCGGTGTTGATGACACCAGTGAGTGCGGCCATAATTTTGTTTAGTTATGTCAGGACAAGCCCGACGGTTTGCGGCGTCAGTCCGCGTTAGCGGCTGAGTGCCTCGGCTTCCTTGCGTAAAGCGGCGAGTTGCTCGTCGGGAGACATCGTTCGGATGTCCACCGCCTTTGCCTCACGAGAGGCAGGAGCAGTCGCGCCGTCCAGACGCAGCTTCTTCCGAAGCGTTTGATTTTCCGACTCCAACCGCTGAACCTTATCTGCCAGCTCCTTGTCCTTGCCGATTTGCAGTTGCAGCTTGGCCACTTCAACAGCGGCGGCTACTCCTGCCGGATGAGCCTTAAAGAACGCACCCCACTCACCGTCCAGCAGTGAGCTGGCCGTTTGGGTCAACGGGGATTTTGGGTCTGCCAGCTCGGGATTGGCTTTTACAACCTGCGAGCGGGTGTTTTCCCACGCAGCGACAAACTGAGGATTGTCGGCTGACGAAGAAGCAGCCCGCACTTGCGCGGCAGCTTTCGCCGCCATGCTGTGTGCCAGTTGCTTTGCCAGCTTGATGTCTCCCTCGTCAATAAACCCGACGAGCGAACTCGCCAAATCCTCGAACGAGTGCTTCGGCAGCGGGTCCTCTGAGGTCTGCACTTGCTGAGACAGCTTGGTGAGGCGTTGTTCCTCGCCCAAGAGTTTTTGCTCGCGCGACGCCAGTGAGATTTCCCGCGCCTCGGCTTCTTTGTGTCGCCGTTCCGCGTTTTCCCACGTCCGAGCTAGTGCCTCGGCCTTTTTCTCGGCGCGGGGACTTGGCTTGGAGTCGGTAGTGGCTGGTTCCTGTTCGGAGTCCTCCACCTGCTTTTTCGGTGCAGGGGCGGGAGCATCCGCTACGGGAGTCTCAGCCTTGGGTTCTGTCTGTGGCGCATCCGTTTTCGGTGCGGTTTCGGGGCTAACAGTTTTTGGGTCCAGCCCATTACTGTCAGACACCCCTTCCTTGGCCTCCCCACCGCCGGGGGGAGTCGTAACTGCGGCAACGGTTGGAGTCTCAAGCGGCAACCCACGGTCGAGCTTGTCAGCATCGGCCATGAGCGCGGCAAAAGCCTCGTCTGCCTTGGTTGGTGCTTGTGTCATACTACTGGTTGGAGCCGTCTTCTGGCGCGGCCCCGTTTGCCGAAAGTGTCATTAACTGTACCCACGTCTGCCGGACTCCGTTTGCAACTCCGACTTCGTACACATCGCCTTTTTTCGTCACCGTTTCTTGCACCGTGTCTAAGACATGGTGAACCATTAAAATGTCTAGTTTACGCCCCGTTGGGGTCCGTAAAAACCCGTTCCACGCCCGAGCGTCCGCTTCGGTCCATTGGCCCGGCCCAATCATTTCATGCGTGTATCGAAGTGGTCGGCGCATCACACGCCAAACTGACAGCCACACCCGCACACATTGTCTTACAATTTGTAGCATATCGGCATCTTAAAGGTTCACCACACAATTCGTCACAGCGCCGGTTGCGCCGGTTGCGCCGGTTGCGCCGGAGCCTGTTGCATCTGCGCTTGAGCCTGTTGCATCTGCGCTTGAGCTTCGGCTACGACCTTGCCCAAGTAAGCCGCCAGTTGTTGCATGGGGGCTTCCAACTGTTGCGCCTGCTCTGGCGACTTTTGCATAAGCTGACGGAAGTGCATATTGGCGTGGTTCAACATCAGCAGGGCCAGCTCGGCGCTGATTGTCTCGCCCGTTATTACGCGGCGTTCCACGAACTGCCGAAGCACTGTGAGGTGGACCGCGTCGTTATCCACCGGCTTTACCTGCGCCGGGAAGCCAATGAGCATCCGACCAATCTCCCCGGCTTGGTCCTCCAACTGGTCTGTTGATTGCGCGTCTGAATCCATAAACAGGCGCTTTACATCCTGCGGGTCATCAGCCGCAATAAGGTCCCGCACCAACTCGCCCTGATTGACAAAGGGGTTGTTCTGCAACATCTGGAAGCGCGTCACCTTTTTCTGGTGAACAAACTGCTTGTTGAAGTTGTCCGCGCTCGCCAACGGCTCAATGCGGTAGTCATCCGATAACGCCGCCGGGGGCAAGGCCAGCAATTCGTTGCGATAGAAATAATCCAAGGCCGCTTTGTCATACTGGACATACAGGCTCCACGCTTGGGCAAAGGCTTCGGCAAGACTGCGGCGAAACACGCGGCTACGAAGGTCCACAACTTGAGACATCAAGCTGCCAATAAGGTTGACTTCGCTGGCCGTGCGCCGCTCGTTGTTGTTCATCTGGCTGGTCAGGCCAGCGTCAGGGACACCAATAAGCTGCTCGGCGGTGATGCGATGGCCCACCAGCTCACCGTCCCACTGCACAGGCGGCTGGCCCATTTCCACTCTACGAATACCAAAAGGAAGAACATGGCCGGGCACAAGCCGCACGTTGCCAGTGTTGCCCAGCGGGCTGTCACTGACAAACAAGGGTTTGCCAAAATAAGCAAGTGCGTCCAACTTTTCATTCCACAGCCGGGACATAGACACTTGCAACGGGGCTATGCGCTCGGGAATGCCCCGGCTGGCGTAATACCCCTTGTCTTTGATTTCGCAATTAAACTCTACAAACGGAAGTTCGTTGTGGTCAAACGGCAGTTCCATCGGGTCGCGGACTAACTCGTCAGACACAAGCGGGGCCATCACAAAGGTTTCCCATTTGCAGTTGTCCGTCCGTCGGTAAACTTCCCATAGAATAATGCTTTCTGCGCGAGCGGTGTGCGTTATGCCTTCTCGGGCAAACTTGGCAGATTCTTTGGCTGAGTTTACTGCCGGGGCGTTAGTGACAAGTCGCTTGACAAACGCATCGTCTTGTTTCCAATTTTCGTTGCGCCGGTAAGTAGCCTCACTTACTTGATGCACCTGCACACACCAGTCGGCTTCGGCCAGCGTAGTCGTGTGCGCGGGCACTATAAACATCATCGGGTCTACGGAGTCAAAACGCACCTGCTTTGTGCGGTCGTCCCAACGAACTTTCAGTAAACCTTTCCCCGTCACGAGCATATAATCCGTGACAGAAATAATTTCGTTCTCAAAGTTAGTTCGCTGCCGGAGACGGAAATCAAACCATTGCGCCGCCAGTCCGTTAAACGGAGACAACTCCCGACGAAGGGCATAGAAGTTTGCCAGCAGCTCGTTGGCGAACACTTGCTGGACATAGTACGGCTTAATTTTTTCCACCATCATGTCAGACAGCGGCCAATTCATGTCTGCCGCCATAGGGAACGGCTTGTTGAGTCGGCGCAGCCCTTCGTGGCGCAATCGGAAAAAGTCAATCTGCTTGGCTTCCCAAGCGGTGCGGGCGCTTAATGCGTCGCGCACCCGCTCGTCAAACTCGTTGACTAATGGGTGCGGCAAAAGAGAAACAGGAGGGGTCGTGTCTTTGCGCGGTTTATCCGCAGCGTAATAATCAACGTCTTGCATGGCTGGTAGTGCGGGATTGGCGAACTGATTTGCGCCTAGCGATTACTGCTTCGCGGCAAGCATTTACAAGCAGCTCGTCCTCGGGTGATTGCTCTTGCCGCAACAAATTTAGAGCTTCGTCTGCAAGCGCCGGGTCTTTTTGTTTGACTGCCGCCGTGACGCGCTCCACTCCGGCCACCACGTTGTCGAAGCCGCTCTTGCTGACCACGCCGGTCAGGACAGAAGTTGACGGCATTACCTTGGACATGAAGCCAAACAACCGCCCCGCTAATGGAGCCGCCGTGGGGACCATCACCGCGAGGGCAATCATCCCACCCGTGCCGAGCAAATCCCCCAGCCGCGTCAACCACGTTTTTGCCTGATACTGTCGCCACTGGTCGGCGACCTTCCGCTCGCCAGCGTATTCTTCTTGCAGCTTGGCCGTAGCCGCCGCATGAGACTTTTCCGCGTTGTCCAACTTGGCCTTGAGTTCTCCGGTGGACCGTTGCAGTTCAGCCAATTCCTTTTCTTTGACACTTAGGCGGTCGTTGGCTGCGGCACGCTCGGCTGCGTTAGTAGAAAGCAAACCGCCCACAATACTGCGAAGCTCGTTTAATTCGGCAACCGTTAGTGTCGGGAGAAGAACGGACGCTTGCTGGTTAAACTTTGCCGCAAGGTCTGTGGCCGGTTCCCGGTTTGTCCGCGCGTCTAGCGCAACTCCGGTTGCCGCTACTTTTGCAGCGGCAGCTTGGATAAGCTGCTCATTGTTTGCGGTTATAGCTTCGGCAGCTTTGGCTTTTGCTTCAGCGGCGCTTTTTGCGTCTTTGGTGCTGTCTGCTCGCCACGTCCACGGCTTCCACCAAGAACGCTCAACTTTAACAGACGGCGTAGAACAACCCGTCGTCAACACCAGTAAAAGTGTAAGCCAAATAAAAGGTTCTTGAATAAACCGGATTCTTTGCGCGGCACCACGAACGTAAATTACTGGTCGTCGCTTGCGACGCTTCAAACTACTATTTTGAAACGACTCTACTGCGTGTTGCTTTACATCAAGAAATTGAAAACACATAATTAACCTGCATACCAACCCAACTCAGAACGCGCTTGCTGTTCATTAGCATCAGCAGTGGACAAGGTCCGTGTTTCAGACTGAGTGTCGGACATACCCTCCAAATCGTATCCACCACCTAACATCCCCGCAATCGCCAATGCGGCAAGGACGGCATCTGCCCGGTCGGGGGAGGACAACCCCCGCGCCCTCATGTCTTCTTTCTTTTCCAAAGCCGCCTTGCCCTGCAACGTAGTAACACGCTTCCGGCACGTCATCTGTTCCAGCAGTGTCTCGTCGTCCAGCAGGATAACCTCACGCCGCTCAATGCGGCGGGCAGCCGAAAACCACAACTCCGCGCCAAGGTTGGCGTAGTGCTCAGTTGAAAAAGCAGTCTGGCCATTTAGCAGCCGCCGCACTGGAACACCAGCAGCCACCAAGGCGTCGTTAATAGGGTGCCCCAGCCCCCCGTCGTCCGCAAACACATTGCCGTTAGGAACTTCCCAACGGCGCAATTCGCTAATCGCGCGACCCGCTGCGGCCATCGTATCTTTGTCTCGCCAGCAAATAAGCCGTTCCAGCCGGTTGCCGGAGACAATCGCAACGACATTCTCGTCCCGGCCAGCGGCCCAATCAATAAATGCCAGCCGGGGGCCGGGCACATACGCGGGTGGTCGGTCTAAACAGTCGGCCAGCGTTACCCGACTTAGTACCATCTCAGAACCAGACACCTCGTTAAATTCCGAGAAAATCATAGACCGGACGAGCGGATGGTCCCGGCCCCACTTTTCGATTTGACCCGCCACCCACTTGTCAGACAGGTGGGGGCAGTCCATCGAAGTGACCCGGTGAGCAGAGTAAAACGCGCGTCGAGTGCTAAACGCGGAAGCAAACTCCCCTTCCGCCGAGCCTGCGCTGGACATCAACAAGAGGCGCGTAGGCTGGCAGCGTTCGATGGCTTGAAAAATAACATCTGGGACGGACTTTGCTTCGTCCACAATCATTAAGAGATTTGTGTTGTGCCAGCCCTCAAACTTGCCTGCGTCGTCCGTGGAGAAGCCCACGGCGCGAGAACCGTTGGGGGCGTGCAAGTCACACTGGTTGATTTCCCAGCCGTTGCCCAGCCGGGGCTGGTGCTCGCGCAATGCGCTCCAAAGCTGTTCCTTGACTTGACGAAACACACCCGCTGTGGTGACTACCTGCGAGTGCGGAAACGTCGCGCAATGCCAAAGGAGGAGCGGCGCGGCCACGTTCTGCGTCTTGCCTGAGCCGTTGGCCGCTACTAAGGCCACGGGCTTGCGACCAAGCGCCACATCCCACATTACGTTCTCCTGCCAAGTGTAGGGTTTAAGGCGAAGCATTTCCCGCGCAAACCAAACCGGAGTCCCAAGTAGCGGGGGAGCCTTTTTGTTTTCACCCATTTTAAGCCACCCCTGTCGAGGTATGGCCCCGGGCTGTCCCCCCGCCCCCCGGGTCGGGTGGAACGCTGTCTCTGACAGCGTCGCGGCGGGCCTTGAACGCCGCTCGCGGGGCTGTTGACCACCTTCGGTGGTTTTGCGCGTAACAGGCATTACGCAACACGCTGAATCGGCACGGAAGTTCCTTGAGGAACTTTGGCAACAGATTCTTCCGAAGTGATTGAAGGTGTTGGACTTCCGTGATTTACAATCTTCGATTGTACATAACTGGAATTGTGAGTTGCCGAATCCGCAACCTGCTTAACTTCAATGATTTGCGAAGCAAAGCGGTTCCAAGATTCATTCATTTGGGCGCAAACTGTCGCCGTAACTTCGACTTTCACTACGGGTCCTGACAAGTCAGGACGAGTGCCCTGACCGAATCGGTCAGGGTAAATGCGCTCAAGCTCCCACGCTGCCGCCTGCCAGCGTCCCGCAGGGAGTTCGCGCAACCGCGCAAGTGCGGCTTGGATGTGAACAGCCTGAGCCTTTTTTATGGAGTCTCGAAACGCCGGTTCATCCTGCATTATTCGGCCAAATACCTGATAGCCAACTCCTGCTGAATCACACGCTGTCAGGACATCGGCACCGCGCTCGAACGCGCTCACCAACTCCGTGCGCTGCTCCTGAGTCATGACTGCCAGCGGTCGCCCGGGCGCACAGCCAGCCTCACGCATCGCGGCCTTGGTCATGCGGACGCTAGGACGAAAGTCCTTCACAGCACGACGACGGACAAGCGATGCGGAAGGTGCGGGAAGCGTGTCAGACACACAAACACACTAGCGGCATCCGTGCGCGACGACAGCCAAAAAACGAAAAAATTACGTAGTAAACAGCACTTCACGGCACGAAACTGTTGACAACTGCAAGACAATCCGTCACAATGTCCTCACAATTTGCGGTGCTGGTTCCGGCGAAGTGCCGGTTAAACAGACGGGGTGCGACCCGGTCGGCCAAAGTCCGCCAGAGTGTTCTAGGTGCAGCGGTGTAGTGCCCGCCTTCGGGAAACCACACGCCGTGAAAGACAAGCGTAAAGCCGACGAACGAGACACGAGCCGAGACGGGGAAAACGAGCAGGCGAGTGTGCGAGCAAAGGGGTTTGGTGCGCTGTGCCCTGTCTTTCAGACAGGGGGTATCACCTGAAAAACCCGGCTCCCGTCCTTGGACATTAGGACGATCTGAAATATCCCGCATTGGCTTTAAGCCACTCAACCGCTGCGAAAGGCGATGGCCCCTCTAAGGGGCCGTGTGTCGGACATAGCTCGCCACTATGTCCCTGATGAGACGGCGATAAGTCGAAACACACAAACAAAAAAAAACCATGAAAAAGTTCGTTGAATCCTACAACGCAGCGCAAGAAAAAGCCCGCCAATGCCTGCCCTCAATCCGCGTATGTCTTTGGATTGAGGCGATTTTGGTAGTCACCTACTTAATCTGCGCCGCCATCCTTGGCTAAACCTTAACCATAACAAGTTATGACTCGAAAACATTTCATCTTAGCGGCTAACCTCATTAAGAAAATTGAAAACATTGACGAACGCCGCAAAGCGGCGGAAGTAAATGCCAAAATCTTCTTAAAAGCAAACCCACGGTTTGACAAAGTTAAGTTTTTCACGGCGTGCAACGTGTCAGAATTTTACACGCTGTGAAATGTCGGACACACAAACACACACAAAAAAAAACCACATGAAAACCACGTTTGAAATTGCAGCTTTAGAAGCTGCCATCGGGCCTCGTGGCTCGACTGTCCTCAGCGGGGCAGAAGCCCGAAGCAAAGTGCGTAATTGGCTGCAAGCCAATGGATGCAGTCGAGAAGCTGTCGCCAGCCTGTCTATGGACAGACTGCGTGAAATTTACAACGACCCCTCTGGGGTTAAGCTGGCGGAATTTCGCGCTTATTGGATGCCTCCCGCTGCTCCCGCTGCTCCCGCTGCTCCCGCTCCGGCTTCGCCGGATGTTGAGGGTTTGCTTGGCACGCTTCGGGGCCTACTCACTCACCAACCAAAGGCTGGTGTGGATGAGGCTGCGGTGCGTGGCATCGTCGAGCCGCTTGTGGACTCTGTCGAAGACAAGGTCGCGGCGTTGGCCGAAGGCATTAAGCCTTTGGCTGACCTCGCTGAACGAGTCAAGACGGACGCTAGCGCAGCGGCCCGGCTGCCTTTGGTGGCTGCTGCTGCCTCCGGGAATCACATTCTCGACAAGCTGCTGCCGTTCTACAAGCCCGGCAATGACCAGCTTGTAAAAGTTGTCGTAACGGCTCCGCCGTCCTTCGGCAAGAGCCATAGCATCCGGTTGCTTGGCAAGTCGTATGACTTGCTAATGGAACATGGTTGCAGCGAAGACGTTGACGAAGTCGCCACGTTGCTCGGCAATCCCATCCCTGATGGGAGTGGCGGGTTTATCGTGGTTGACGGCATCCTTACGGAAGCTGTTCGGCAAGCTGCTACTGGCAAAAATGTCCTCGTCTTCTTCGACGAGGTTTTCCGCCTTCACCCGAAGGCGCAAGAATGGTTGCTTACCTTCTTGACTGGTGTCAAGACACCGGATGGTGGTGCTTACCGCCTTAGAACCAGACGGGCAGACTCCGGCAAACTCGAAGTCCTCGAATGCAAAGCGAAGCATTTGCATATCATCGCGGCATCTAATCTTGGATTGGCTCGCCCCGTTGAAGCATTCTGGTCGCGGTGGTTCAAGGTTCGGCTCGATTGGAACTTGGCAGACTGCACAGCAGTCGCTTCGGCTATCCTCGCTTCCTTTGGCATTACCGCTTCGCCGAGCTTCGCCGAACGCTATGCCAAGCTCATCAACACAAGCCGTCAGGCTTGTAAGGAAGGCCGCATTAACTACCCGGTAGACTTCCGGCTCTTGGAGTCGGCTTGCTCCTGCGCCGCCACTGCGGACGAGGCTGGTGTCGGGGACTTCGTCACGAAACATTTAAACAGCCAGATTGCGGGCTGGGACGGGGACTTAGGGGACACGGACCCGAACGTAGCCGCCCTCACCGCTCCTTGGTTCAAGGAGCTAACCAAAGTCTAACCCGACTGAGTGTCGCTGTCTGCCCTCTGTCCTTGACAGAGGGTAGCAGGCGGGACTCCGCACCGTCGAATGACGGCAGTCGAAACCACACACAAAAAAAAACCATGAAAACTCCATTAGAGATGTATCGTAACGCGAGGTCTTGGGGGTTACGAAACAAGACCGCCAAACAAAGGGAAGGTTGTATTCGGAATCTTAGAGGACGCACGGGGACGTCGTCTCTTACACTGCCAAACGAAAAATTGGCCACGGCCTGTTGGCACTTTAATTCGGCCAAGAATCGCCACGAAATTGAACTCGGGTTGAAATTCGTAGAGAGCCTGTCAGCGGACGCAAAAGCATCGGAACGACGGCAATACCAGTGCCTACAAGCTCTGCTTCTGCATGAGGTTTGGCACGGTCATTTGACAGAACGCGATGGTTCTATGGTAGCCACTGCCCTTCGGGAGAAGGGCATCCCGTTCGCCCTCTTTAATCTCTTTGAGGATGCTCGCATCGAACACGCTGCCCGGGCCGATGCGTCTTTCAAGGACAGTTTTGACACTGGTCGGTTCGGTTGGGTCAACTATTACGAACAGCCAGAAGCTACCGACAAACCAACTACGGTCTTTTGGTCGCTAATTAACGGCGAGTCATCGGCCTTTTCGTCACTCGCGGTTCGCTGCCCCCGCTGGACAGGCGGTGACTGGCTTCGCCCTGATGGTTCTACCATCCCCGAACGACAGGTCTTGCCGACGATTAAGGCACACTTCCGCCGTGTCATAGACACGAAATCAACAACCGGCCTCGGCGGTGTTCTCGGGGACTGGCTCCGTGACTTCGGCCCGAAGGTTGAGCGTCACTCTCGCGGGTCAGGCATGGTAGCCGGGGAATCGGACGGCTCCGGTCCCGAAGGAGCGACGCCCTCGGGTTCGGGCGGCGAGGGCACTAAGGAGCTTGGCGGCTCGTCAGGCCACGGTGCGGGCGGCGACGGAGTTACGGCCCCAACAGAGTTGTCGCCCGACGCGGCAGCAATTCCAGCAGAGCTTCGAAACACTCCACCGGGGCCAGCCTCCCGCTTGGGAAACATCAAGCGGTTTCAAAACTCCGGCATCAAAGATAGACCGCTGGACCACGTTGACGGCAACGCCGTCAAGCAACAGACGAATCGGCTGGCGGACATTGTCCGCCGGGCTGGGGTCGCCCCTGCCTCGACAGGGTGTGACGGGCGCAAGTTGCATCTCGGCAACGCCATCACCGGACAGAGCAACGCATTCCTTCGGAATGCAGCGGAGCGGGGTCGCCGGAAATTGGTCGCAATCTTCGACTGCTCGGGGAGCATGGGAGTCTCCCATCTAGTCCACGGGCGGTCATTTTTGCTCGCCCTCGTCGCGCTGCACCGGCGTCGCGTCATTGACTGCGACATTTGGTTGACCGGGGGCAGCGAACGCTGCCGCCTTAACCTCGACGCAGTCTCCTTCCGCGACCTCGTCGCAGTGACTCCCGCGCTAGGCTGTGAGTCTTTCAGAGCCACGCTTGACGCAATTTCGCTTCGGGAATTGCAAGCGGCATCGGCAGTGGTCTGTTACACCGACGGTCAAATCACCGACGGAGCGGTAGACGCCGGGTCTTATCGGAACCGTGGCGTGAACCTGATCGGGTGCTGCACGGCACCCGAGAACGAAAAACGCGCAGAAACCCACGCTGCCGCCCTCAAGCATCACTTCGGTCGCGGGATTATGAAGCCGACTGGTGAGCAGCTCGCCTCGGCACTGGTCGCCGCCATCACGGTGAAGTGACGTGACGCCTCACGCTGCCCTCGGTCACGCATCGAGGGCAGCAGTGAGTTGTCTCTTAGACAACACACCGCGCCGTGCGGCTCACGGCTTTTACACAACACACAAAAACAAAACCAAAACAAAAACATGAGAACTGAAACTACAAAGACAGAAGTCACAGCCACCACCATCCGCCAGCGTCTCACCATGTTGCAGACACCGCCCGCAGCCCCGGTTAAAGGTCGCGGCGCGGTTCGCCACTGCTTGACTGGCGACGATGAGTGCGTGAACGTCATCCTCGCCGCGCACTCCCCACACTTCGCCGCCGTCAGCGTGCGCGAAGCGGTCAATCGTTTTGGCCGACTGGGAACGCCTAAGTACGTTTTTTGTTCGCCGGAAATGTTCGCTTTGTTTAACTAAGGGGGTGTCCTGTGAGTGCCATGAAAGCTGAAATCCAAAACGACATCATCACCTACCTCGAAGTTGCCCGCTTCGCGCTCGCCGACGCTGATACCTTCGACTATATCGCGGAGGAACTCGACTTGTCAGACGCCGAACTGATTCGCCTACGAGAGAATCTCCAATCCTACCTTGCCTTGGGCCTTGCCCGCACCGCGCCTTGATAGCACACTCTTGCGCGGCGTTGTGAACCGCGCACCGCACAGGCAACTGTGTGTTTCGACCCCCGCCTCCGTCTTGGGCATTTGCCCGGGCGGGGGCGGGGTTTTTTTTTGCCCGCGCACGCACGAGGGACACGGTCAACCAAGGGTGTCACCCTCGCCACGCACAAACACCCAGCAAACACGGGGCTGACATCGGGTTTGGGTGGCACCTTCCCAGCGTCGTCGTCGAGGGTGCCACCCCGAGCAAACCCGCATAAACACGGGAGATAATTAGTGTTGGGTGGCACCTTGGGCCTCACTATATGCTTTTCTCTCTCTCTCTCTATAACCTAAAGGGGATGGCTCACCCTGCCCCCGATGTCCTCCCCGATGTCCTCCGGTGTCCGACTTGGCACAAACAGGGGTAGGGTGCCACCCAACACGCATTCCGCCCAATGAATACAGACCTTCCGTGCGGGTGGCACCCTCGTCAGGCGGGTCCACCCCCTCCCGCATGGTGACACCCCGGCTACAAGCCGCTACAAGGGGCAGTTCCGTGCAGAAAACCCAATAAAACCGGGGGTTTTATTGGAGCGGGTGAAGGGAATCGAACCCTCGTCTGTCACTGTCTGTCCTTTAACGGAACCACCCCCCTTCCAGCCTCAAAACACCCCCTTTTCTTGGCAAAAACGCAAGAGATGGTGACACCTTACCTTGAAGTCAATGTCATAAACATTGACAGTGGATTGCAGTCATGTTTCATTTGGCCGGATACAAAACCGGCTACAAAACTCCCTCACCCCTATGCCTGCACCCCGCCCCCATCTCCGTGTCTCCCTCCACCCGCGCTACAAATTTGAAGTGGTCGCCCCTGCTTCCTGCTTCGGTCGCGCTGTCCGCCACTACCACACTACTCGCGCGGAGGCACAGCGCGACCTTGCGGACTTGTTGCATCGCC
>Ga0194115_10001739_pt1 | contig 27027 bp, 34 predicted proteins | sample TA2MahsurfametaG_3_FD_148656 | JGI IMG/M metagenome (GOLD analysis project Ga0194115, IMG submission 148656) | Freshwater microbial communities from Lake Tanganyika, Tanzania - TA2015002 Mahale S4 surface | ecosystem: Environmental > Aquatic > Freshwater > Lake | place: Tanzania: Lake... | reverse complement strand
GAGGTCGTATTCACAAGTAACTCTCCAGATGAGGATATGCGCAATCTTTCAGTAAGTGTGCCACCGTCTGTACTAGTTGCAAACGTCATAATACTACCAGAATTACTCCAAACATTTGCATAACTTCTTATTGCAGATTGTCCAATGCTTGTAAGACCACTATGATCATTACCTAATTTTAATTCTGTATAATATGAATAAGATGCCCCTCCAGCATCATATAATGGAGCAGATAAAAATAAGTTTATGGAATTAGCTGATGTGGATGAATGTACTTTTGCACCGGGAGATGTTGTGGATATACCAACATTACCCCCTGCGGTTATTACCATTCTTTGTCCGCTTACATCTGATTTTGTCCAAAATTGTATATCTTTATTAGTTGATGAACTACTACTTGATACAATTCTCATTATATCTGGGTCACTATATATATATGCATTAGGAGAATAACCGCCACCAAAAGCAGTAGTGTGCCCCCCTACATACACATTCCCATTCACTTGTAGCTTATAGTCCCCTGCATCAGAGGTCGTGTTCACAAGTAATTCGCCAGCGGACGTGATGCGCATGCGTTCGATAACACCAGAGGCATCTCTGGTCATCATAATCATTGCACCAAGATTAGTACCAGCACTCTCTCCTACTACTCCGATTCTTGCCACTGGATTAGATGATTCGTTATCGGTGCTAGACTGAAATGTAATAACAGAACTATTTATACCTCCTGCGTTAGTAACATTATATATTCTTAATGGTGCTTGTGATGAAGATGTAGTATATGCACCTGATATAGACGCTTTTATATCTAAATTCGTGACTGGATTTGTAGTACCTATACCTACATTCCCCGTATTTCTGTTAATAAACATATATTGTCTATTAAAACCAACAACACCAACACTTGCATTAAAACTTAAACCATCATTTGTATCATCATAACTTATCCCAACAAAAGCAGAAGCATTATTATACTTTTGCCATTCTATTGAATTACCATATGTTCCGGCTGCTGTACTTGTGTTAATTGCTAACTTATAAACCGGGGAAATCGTACCTATACCTACATTTCCCCCTGATGTGATACGCATACGTTCGGATGGTGTTCCAGATGCAGCAGGCGTTGTAAAGAATTGTAGCCTTGCTGGCATAACATTTGACGATGGCGTACCATCTATCGAAGATTCAATCGTGGCACCCGGAATAAATGCAGAGCCATCGCTACCAAAAAAACCTAAGCGACCTAACTGGTCTGCATCCTGTAAAATAGTATGGCTTCCCTTTGTCGAATTTCTTGATTTTGTAAATCCTATTACCGAGCCAAAACTATTATTTTGAAAACGTTGAAATATACCAAATCCGGCATCACCAGCTACTTGCAAAATAGGTGTTGTGCCATATACTTGATTTGTCACGGTAGTACCAATACGTAAACTACCAGACGATGCCCCTATATCCGCGCCTGTTGTGTTGTATATGCTTCCAGCAACCTGTAGTGCGTATGCCCCGGCGTCAGAAGTTGTATTTACAAGTAATTCTCCAGAGGAATTTAAAAGCATCTTTGTTGATGAACCTGTTGCAAAATTTATATTACCATTTGCATTAAAATCACCCATATATGCAGTCGCAGAACTACCACCAAACTTGACTGCATAATAAACGGGTACTGTTATATCTCCGTTTACATTTATAACATTGAAGCCTTCACTAATAATACTATTTCCTATTGCACTTTGAGAAGTAAACTTTGGTATGTAGTTGGTAGTGCCTGTTCCTGTAATACCTGTAGATATGACACCGCCCAGGCTATCTACCGCTTTCTGCACCCTCGCCCTCGTAGCCATAGCAGCTGTATCCACCAGCAACGACTGACCGCTCTTCGTCAAGCCATAGCCAGCAGCACGCACATAGGGAGAGAGCATCGTCAGCGTGTCAATCTTCCGTAGATAAGGAGATAGCATTGTAGCCGTATCGACCTTGCGTAGATATGACGTCAGCATGGATGCGGTGTCCTGCTTAGATATACCTGTCTTAATCCATTGGTATCCTGTCCATAGATAAGCCGTAGAATCGGTCAGAGAATAGCGCACAGCCCCAGTATCAGTAGGCGTAGTAGACATCTTTGGCAAGAAAAACATTGAATCTGCCTTAAATCTCGGAGCAGAAATTAACAAGCCAGACTCTGACATCCTAGAATCAGTAATGACCGTAGAGGAAGTAGCCTTTGGTATTTTGCCAGAAGTCACAGTACCGGTAATGTACTGACCGCTAGATCCTGCCATATCTGACCATTGTACCCTGACTGAATCCCAATAAAGATATTTGTTCTTCTGAACGGAAAATATAAGTAGACCGTTCCTTTTGCTGTAGGAAAACGTAGCCGTATCTACTACCATAGGGGGCATCATACCCTTTGTTGCGCCAAAACGCGGACCTACTGAAAAATAGGCAGCAGTATCAGTAACAGCATTCCTACCAACAGACATTTGGTTGCGGAATACATAGTCTGGCACAGGATTAATTTGCTGCGCTTGTGACACAAAAAACGCAAAAAGTGAGCAACAAAATAGAAAACGCTTCATTTTTGGAAGATTTTTATTGTTTCGCCTACATTCAAATTGCCATTAAACCAAACTCGCTGATTGTAATAATCTATTACGCACTCTCCAGGATTGACATTCCCAATGGCCGGAATCTCAGTCAAAGTTGTAGTATTTGTTACGCTATCAGTATATGTGTATGTTGCATTAGGCTCAGATAAATATCCTAGTGGTGTGACATTTAATGGCAGTACTGTTACTGCATTGATAGCATAGTTTGCAGCCACAGCAGGTAAATTTGGAAATGCTGTGGTAGATTCTGCTTCTACCAACATATAATACTTACCAGCATATTCACTATAATATCCCTTTTTATACTTTTCTGCGCCAAGCACAATAGTAGGATATGTAAAATCTCCTGTAATTTGTACTTGTAGCCTATTTCCCGATATAGCAGTTGTGGTGACTGTGGTTCCGCCAGGAAAAGCTAAGGCATTTATAGCAGCCTCTATGCCATTTCTGACATCTTGTACTGTATTACCAGCTTGCACCTTGTACTTAGCAACTAAATTACCAAAATAAATAGAATAAATTAATCCTACTGTAGGAGAAGGACCAAATTCATATACAGTATCAATCGATCTTGGGTCAAGGACAAAGTTTTCTGTTATAGCAATAATATAGTCGTTAGCCGTTATCTGTGTAGGTTTGACTTGATAGTACAAATATGTGTAAACGTCTACGCCTATCGCTCCACCAGAAAAGGTAGTGCCATGCTTTATTCCTATGCCATTACGGTCAACAATGGTGACGTTTGCAGCATATACACCAGCTATGGAAATATATGGCTGTGATATGACAACTTTATATGCTAATGCCTTGTACATCAATCTACATATATGACAACAATCCATTCACCTACACCTAACGGCATACCAAACTCAAAACTGCCGGTAGCAGTAATATATTTTACCTGTGAACCTGTTGGTACGCCTGCAAATATAACCTCTAGGCCTATACCATTTCTGCGTACATCAAGTACCTCATCATTAATAATATCAGGATTCGATATTGTTGTTTCACCACCAGTAGCATTGTATTCCCAAGCATCGACATCTGTGCCACCTGGATCTGGAGCAGTCTGTATAAATGCAGGATCAGATGTCATTGTCATTGACATAGAATAAGTCGCAACACCTCCAGCTTCTGTTTCTATGGTAAAATCATCTACAAGGCAATTTACCTCATAGGTGCGACTATTATTATTGGGGTCTGTTATTACATATTTAGTCAGAACTTTTTTGCAAGCAAGTTGATAATCAAGTAAATCTATAGGGCTATAATTATTAGCACCTGCGTTTATTTTAATAAGACCTGATGTACTAATAGTGCCTGTAATTCTAGCATATTCATAGGCCCTCCATTTACCGCTTAAATAAGGAGCAAGTTCAAGTTTATCTGTAGTTATGCTAATTGTGGCCGATGTTCCACAGGCAATAGGATAATAGGCAGACCCAAGTTTATGGTAAATCACAATGCCGCTTGCCTTGACTATATCAGACATAAAGCAAAATTATTATCTATTAAAAAATACGTCAATTTTACGAATGTCATACGCATCAGGCAATATATTAGTGTCAATGTCTTCATCCCAAATTTCTAACAAATCTGCACTCCAAGTACAGTTCATAAAATCAATTTCACGCATATTGACAATCGCATAGGTTTTATCTGGATCATCATCGACAAACCTGACAGTATTTATAATGCCTATAGGGTCATCCTTTTGCCATTCAAGCCCAAAGAAATTAGCTTCAATATAATTTCTGTAACGCCTGTTTATAAATAGACGTGAACGCGAATTTTGTTCTTTAAAGTCAAATAAATATGCAGGAAGGTTCTTGTTATACCATACACTCGCGGTCTTGGTTATTCCATCTGATAAATATATTGTTCCCTTATAACCATCATATCCATTGTCAAGATATATTTGTGATTCGCTAATTTTATTTAAATTTTTTTGTATTGTCCATTTAATATAGCTTCCACTTACAGTTCTAAACCTTAATATATCTATTGGTGGTATAAAATTTATGTTTAAGTCCTTAAATAGCTTGTAATATGAACCAGTTGACTTTCTTACACAAAGTCTAATAATAAGAGTACCCGAATATGGTATAGTTATTTCTTTCTCTACTTTTTGGAACTCTACATCTTCTTTGTCAACAATTGTTTTGGTTATATAGTATTTGCTAGGATTTTGTATAGGTGCAGGTAAAATAAATTCTTCCCATGTATTTAAATTTGTATAAGCATATGTTATGTTAGCCGTGCTAACTAAAAGAATTTGTGCAACTCTATCTACTGAACCAATCTGTCCGGCATTTATATCGGCCCACTTTTGCAAAAAATTTATTTTCATCAAATAATTTGCAGTAACTTTTGTTTCACAACTCTGTATATATGAATCCTGGTCATTGTCTTCGACTTCTACTTTTACATATTCATCTTCAATACCGACCCCTAGCAATACATATCTTTTAAACTCTTTAGTACTCAAAAATACTGTTGGACCAGGCAAATCTTTTTTGTGTACCCAACTGTCGACATTATAGATAAAATTAATAACATTATTAACTGTTATTTCCGATGTAAAATCGCCAGACTGAAATGATTGATTACATACGGCTTCTTCTTCTGGTTCGTATTCAAATTTTACAATAGTATCTTTTGACGGTTTGTTGAGTGATCTAATCATTTCAGGCATTATGGGTTTCACTAACTGTTCTACGCCAACATTAAGCATAAATCTATCTAAGATGTTTCCGCGAGAACCAAAACTTGGTGTGTTATCTTTAAATCCAGAAAGAGTGCCTGCTTGTGGTATAAACAATTCTGTAAGTCTTAAAATCCACCATTGCCCTTTATATTGAAAAATTGTTTGATTGAAGGCACTGTTAATTTTTTCTATTACAGTATATGAATCTTCAAAAACTCCAGGGTCAGATTGAAATGTTTGAACATCAACCTTGCATTGGTCGAGACCAGTCTGCTTGTTCCCATCATTCATTCCTATATAATACAGATTGCTAATTACATTCCAAAATTCTGTGACCTGTGCTGTATTCTGCATTGCATATTTTAGCAAAGAATAAAGAGTATATCTGCCTACTAATGCGTTACCGTCATCGTCTTGTAATTTTACATTTTTCAAAGATCCAAATCCATCGTCTGCCCTTATAGTGATAATATGATTCTGTCCAATCCAATTTTCTGATATATCATCTTGCGATACAATACCATACCAATATGCCCCATAATATCCATATGTGAATATTACCTTCATTGCTTTATCATCATCTTCAACAAAGAAATCATTTATGTTAACACCGCTTGCAGATGCTAATATCTCTATTGTTGCCTGCTGTGGCCTAATTGGTTTAAATAAATCTTTGTCAACATTAAATTCTTGTAACACAAATGGTCTTGCTCCTCCGTATATAATAATAGGGTGATCGCTATATATAGTATCATCTACATAGAACTTTACATTGCATGGAACTTCCTGCGCATTTATAAAGTCTAGTTGAAACTTAAATGACATTATTTAACTCGATTTATACGATTATTTGCCTGTGCAAGGACACCAACAAGGTCAGACCCTCTTTGTACAAATGTCACCTGACCTGCCAATGCAAGTCCACCAGGTCCGATTTGTATTCCTCTTATAGGCGCAGCAGATTTTTGCGCACCAAACAACCCAGTTAAGTCAGGTACGCCAAGCCCTCTGCTCAGTACCGCTCCTAATCCCTTGCTCGCTGTACCACTTGGGTCAAGGATTCGTGCAAGAACCTTAATGCCTTCTATGACCGCAAGTTTTATGATAATTTTCTTTAATTCATCTCCTACTTTTTTAAATGAATCCCTTAAAGCATCTGCACCACTTTTGCCTTCTTTTATACCGTCTAAAAAAACATCTATCCCGCTTCCAAGTTGTTGACCTACAATAGCACCGAGTTCTCGTAAGTTTACTTTATTCTTTTCTGTGGCATCAGCAAAATTCTTATTTTCTTCATCGAGATTTTTGAAAAACTCTTTTTGTCTTCTTAGTACACCACCTGGATCTAATTTATTGTATGCTTCTGTTGTATCGTCTATATATTTATTAACAATATCTAATTCTTTATTAAATGATTTTTCTAATCCCTTTATATAGTCTTCTCTTTCTTTTAAATAATCTCGATAATCTGCCGCTGATTTTTCAAATACTTGCTTTTTTAAGATTTTTACCTGTGCTTTTAATTCATCATCTTTAAACAATTTTCCTGCTTCAATAACTGCTAAATCAAACTCTGCTTTTTCTAAATCTTGAAATATCTTTATAGCATCTGAAGCAAATAGGTCGAGAGCATTTATTCTATCTTTATATCCTTGTATTTTAAATTTTAAAATATCTTCTTCTAATTTCTTTTCTTTCGCTATTTCCTTTTCTGTTAAAGCTAACCTGCGTTTATTTTCTGCTGCTAATTTTTCTGCTGCATTTTTGTCTACATCCGAAAATACGCCAGTAAAATCTATCGCATTAAAAAATGATTTTTGCGACTCAAGTAATTTTTTTGTATTTACATTAAACTTACCAGTCAGTTCATCAATTAGTTGCGCAAATGTTTTTGGTGGTTCTTTTACTAAAATTTTTACTCCTACTACAATATCGCCACGAGGTTTTATATTTAATAACTCCTCCTGTCGTTTTATATTTTCTTTAGTCTGGTTTGCAGTCTTTTGCCTTTCCTCTCTTATTGCTTTTTCTCTTTCAAGTAATTTCAATAATTCTTGAGCATAAGAACTTGCTAATTGCTCTAATTGTTTTGTTTGTTGTTCTATAAAAATTTTAGCAACAAAACTCTTTATATATTTATCATACGATTTAGTTAATTCGTCTATTGTTGTTTTCTCAGTATTAAGATTGCTAAAGTATTCTGGAGCAATCTGATTTAGTTTTTTTAATATGCCTTCTTGGTCTGTTCTGCTTTTAGATAAATTAGGATATGCGTTTACTAATACCGCAACCTCAGCTATTTCTCCTCCTAATTTCTTTGCATAATTTGTTTGTTCTTCACTTAATTGACCAGTACTTCCAATAAGGGCATCTACTGCTTTACCTAATGAACCATACTTTTGTACAAGCGCAGTTACAACGCCTATTACAGCACTAATTGCAATTGAAATTCCCGCAGGTCCGAATAAGGTAGTCCTAAATGCTTTGAATGCGCTACCTACGCTTCCAGTTTGTGATTTAAGTGACCCTAATTGATCGAATAATATTGGTAGGTTGTTAGATATTGCTATAAACCCAAATGGCAAATCCCTAACAACTTGGTTTAGACCATATACGGCTAGTCTTGCTTTTTTTGATTGATCTCCTAGTTCCTTTATGGCTGGTCCAACGCCTATATTTCTTATCTCACTTAATGTGCCTCTAAGTTCTTTTGTAGATCTGTTAAAAGCCCCTAATGTTGTTACATCAAATGTATTTTTTGCTTCTTTGTTTATTGCAGATAAAGCAGAAGTAATCGTAGCTGCTGTAGTCTTGCCCTCTTTGGCAAAGTCTTCCAATCCATTAGTAGCGGTAGCGAAACCTCTGACTAATTCTATTGTCTCGGCACTTACACTAATAATTAACTGATTGTCATTCGCCATCTGCCAAAGGCTTTAAATATCCTGCACGTTTAAATTTCTCAATAATCAAGAGATTTTCTATGTCTTTTTCTCTATTCAGTTTCTTTGGCTCGTTGTCATCAAATGGCAATGGGAGGAATTTGGTCAGGTCATTGGTGACCGATTTGCTTCCTCCCATTACTTTAACCATTGTATGTATTGTCAACCGGGTCTGCCTCCAACTTTCTACTGTACTCCTCTCGTGATGCTCCTTCGCTACCGAGAACTCCCACAAAGTCATGCAGTAGAAGTCTTTGGGTCGCATTTGCATTTGCCCTATAGCATACCCGAATAACTCTTTGAACTCTACTTCATTGTCGCTTTCCTTTTTTTTTCAGCCTCCTTGTTTTTATTAAGGAGCTTGCTATCGCTAAAGGTTTTGACAATAGCTTGAAATAGATTCGGGTCCTCCAGGTATGCTTGATCTAACATCTCAAAGAAATCTCCTCTGCTCATTGATGATTCATCGACATATAGACACCAATTAAGGTATCCGTGCCATGCCATCTTAGAAATCTGCGCTGCTGTCATAAAAGCCCTCTGGCCATCGCTTGTCTCGCTGATTTCATCGAATGCGCCTTCTGCGCTTAGTCCGATGATTGCTTGCATTCCAAAGCGAATCCCAAAGGTCTTGTCAGCAACGGATACTGTTAGTGTACCGTTGTTCATATATCGCGTGGTTTGGTTTAGAAGGTAATGTCAAGGTTACCCGTCATCGTCAGTTCACCGCTGAACGTCAGGGTAGCACCAGCATCGCCAGTAAGGTCGAGAGAGGTCACATAGGCAGAACCAGCAGTAAAGAAGTTGTTGCCAGAAGTGCCATTGTAAATCCTCCAGTACAGCAGCGTACCATTGCTCATCCAGTTGAGCATATTCTTATAGGTTACCTGCGCAGCCGTAGGGGCAGTTTCGCAGATAGCTGCAAAAGGTACAGTCACCTGCAGGTTCCCAAGCGATACGCTGATTCCGCAGAACGTCTCGGTGGACGTTACGTCACGGCTCATGTTAGAGCCGGTAGAAGTTAAACAAACAAGAGTGCTGAAGTTTACCCCATCAACTGAAAGTTCTAATGGGGCATTGATTGAATCTATTGCTGCCATTTTTTTGTTTTTATATGTCCTGTTGTATTTCGCATCTGTAGCGTTCCACCTTTCGGATTACCCATTTTGTATTGTTCTGCTCCGATAAGTAGCTGGAAGTTTCCCGATACAATCCATTGACCGACCATCCTGCATCTAATGAGATGCCAAACGATGCCAAATTGGGCATTAAAATACCCTTTATGGAGTTTGAAACAGTATCTACAACATCCTTAGTCATAGCCCTGTTCTGGTGGTGGCAAATGTCAATGACCAATACGCTTCCGGTCACAAACTTATGATAATTTCTTCTATCGTCTGCATACTGATTTCCAAGCACTATAAAAAGATTAGGTGCTGTATCTGAAGCAAATTCGTCATAGACTGGCACATAAGTACCATTATAGGTTATATTGGCATGTAAAGCATTATACACCGCCTTTCTAAATATCTTTTCCGGATCCTGAAAAATCATTTTACTGCTTTTTGTATGATATCTTTACTCTTGCGCAGTATGTTCTTTATTGCATTATCCAAATTTACGAAGAAGTAACCCCTTCCGTTGTCAATTGGCGCAAAGCCAGTTTGCACACCCTTAATTGGTTTCCCTATGATTTTCATGTATATGGGATACCAAAATTGTTTAGATATACCCTTAAATTCTGCCCAAGCATAGATGCTTTCCTTCGCAGATTTACCAGACGAGTTTGTTTTAACACCCTTAAAATTCAGGGCTATATTGGCATATCTTCTAGTAGGCCTGACTTGGCTGCGTATCCCAAACTCCGCAAAGGCTGCGTGTTCCGACAGAGATTGATATTTAACTACATCCTTCTCTCTGACTACACTAATTTTATTTGCTAAGTCACCTGTGTATCTTGATGCAGATGCCGTTGCCTTTGCTGCTACCGCTGCTTCATTTAGTTCTCTCTCGACTACATTGTAAATCTCTGCCTTCACTTGCTTTGGAAACCTTTTTATATAGTTCAGCACAAGTGTCTGATTCTTGATCTCTATTTTTATGTTATCGGGCATTATACTTCGGCTATAGCAAATATGCGCCACATACGCCTTTTTTCTCGCAAATTGGTAATACCATTGATGGCGTATCTTTTGCCTCTGTACAATATGGTATGGCTCTTGGTAGGCGTGAAATTCGTAGTGTATTGTACATCGAAGTTGTACGAGTCAATTATGACCCCTTCATTGTGCAGGAACGTCCTATTGCTGCTAGTAGGCCTTGCCCATGCAAAAGTCTCATAGACCGTAGTCATAGTTTCTACAGCCCCGCCAGAATCCTGGCTGGTTGGCGTAGATGTCTGAAATGCTATCTTTTGCCCTATCATACGGCAAACCTTCTGACGTTCGTAATTATACGTTGCGCTTCCATGCTTGTCTCTAATTTACCTTCCTGATATTCGCCTCGATGATTAAAAACAAAGGCAAACATTTGTAGCACAGCGAGTTTTAGATCTGGGGGTACAGTCGTATATCCTGCCTTATACTCTATCTCATAAATGCCATCCCTGTCGACTTCTATTATCTCATCATTAGCCCCAAAGTTGCTGGGTAGTTCGGCATTAAACCAATAGTTTGGACCGGTCTGATCAGGGTCACAATAGGCATAGCTAAATTGCTTTACAGGCGAATAAGATAATTGGAATGGAACGTCTGCATGAATCTTTACAGTTTGCCTTACTGTTTTCTCTACAAGAGCCAATCCTGTAGATTGCTCTACAGCCATTCTCGCAGCACTAATATAGATGGGTATAATGCTGTCATAGTCTGTATAATCAATAGAAGCATGTAGTTTCGCCTGCTCAACAGTTATTGGTTCCGAACCTGTGTCGGTAATCTTAGTGCTTAATACCGTATTTATTGACATTGCCGTTTTGATATTTTGTTGCTATTTCTGTAATCCAACGCTCTATTTCTGCCAATTCCTGCTGTGGATCAAGTTCTCGGCTTCTGGCTTTAGCCTTATCACTCCACTTGCGATAGGTTTTCTCGTTATGCAATTTTTCAATCGCCTTGACCCATTCGTCTATATTCATTCTATCCGACACAAATATACCTGCATTTGCGCAATTTTCTTTCAGTCCTGGTGTATAACTTGCTATGACTGGTATGCCGCTACACATAGCCTCTGTCGCAGTACGACCCCATGACTCGTACAAGCTTGGCATTATGAGGATTTTGGTCATTTTGTATATAGGAAGTATATCTACCTGCTTATCCATAATAAGCACATTCGGTGGCTGGTCTGTTATTTGACCAATTTTCATGGGTTCAGAATACGAACCCTTGACACCAAGAAACTTGTAATCCGGCATTTTACAGGCTATATCGCGCAAAATCTCTCCTCCCTTGTTTTGGTCTAAATTTATTAGTGTAATGTATTGTCCATCCCATGGATCCTGTTTAATGTCATAATATCTGTAGTCAGTAGGTGGATGGAAAACAATAGATGGATGCGGATATTGTAATTCTTCCTTTATCCAATTAGAATTGTAGACAATATATTGCTGCAATTCTGCGTTCTTAATATGCTCTCTTGGGAATGAATTATGTATAATTTGGAAAACTGGTTTCTTATATATACCAGCAAGAGCCTGTGTCCATGCAGAATAGTCTAAGTGGGTTATGATTGCATCTGCCTGCTGAAATAGCATCGTTTCGTTGTATTGATCTGGCGGGAAAATATCAATGTTTTCCCAGATATAATGACTTTCTATTTTAAATTGGTTTGCTTGTTTTAGCAATACTTTTATAGTATGTCCTTTAGACTGTAAATACTTGTTTAGCTGATGCAGCATCATTTCTGCGCCACATACATGATGCGGTGGATACAAATGGATCGAGGAAAGTATTGTCATTTTATATGATTTTCCAGTTTTCGCAGTATATATCTCGTGTATTTAAATGTGCAGCATCAGGTCCAAACCATTGTTTAGGTGCAATAATATCTCCATTTTTAAGCCACGCTGCCCACCAACTAAATGTACTATTTGCTATAATGTGCGCTTTGCAGGCTTTCATAACCCTAAAGGAATCAATTGTATTTCCATCATAGAACCAATGATCTCCGTGAGGCAATTGTCCTAAATGCTCTTTGGCTTTATATATATCTTCAGAAAAAACCATGTATGGACCAGGTAGTATCGCCATAGCCTGATGATAGTATTCCTTTGTGCAGATTGGATGGTAATTACTGCCATAATCCCCCATGCGGATATGTATGGATGTATATGCTAATTCTTCATGTTCTTCTTCCAAAGTAAAATAGTGCCTAATTAAAGTCGAAATATGCTCAAAGTATTTGCTGGATTGCAAATGGCCAGAATAACTGTATCCATCCGGATGCTCTAATCCTTGCCATCCCCAATTTATATGATATTCTGGCAGACTCTTATGTTCTTCTGCTTGCTCAGGTAGCTGATTTTTAAAATACTTTGCTATTGATATGTCTTCTTTTGTTCCAAATCTTTCCAAGGCATCGTAGTTGACCCATTCTGGAAAACTGTATTGATAACCATTTGCTTCTGCAATACCTACGATAGAAGCTATCTGGAACATCTGATTCCCCAGCCTGCCATACCTGCCAAGAGAATTAAATGTTATTGCCATTCATTGTCACGTTTCCGATGATGATGAAAGATGACCGGATATATTCTATCATTTATGCCATCGTCATATATAAATGCCCCGTTATTATAGTGTGCCGGCCACCAATAGGTCTTGACTTGATATTTGTGCGCCAGACAGGTAAGAATTGATTGGTCATGCCTATGCTCTTGGAAACCTGGCGCATTGTTCATCTTTGATGGCGTATCGTCTATCATGTCGCAGATCGTACACCATAGATGCCATTTGTTTACCAATTGTAAACTTGCTTCTCCGGCTATAAACAACATTGCCGATGCCTGTACTTGCTTTATGGGCATAGATCTCCAGCCAGCAATACGATACATGACATCCATCTTGCACCAATGTTCATGTATGTACATATTACGAAAAAGTAATATATCTTTTCTTAGATTGGTCAGGTGTTTTAAATCATTTACGATTTCAACTCCTGCATCTGTATATAGCAGCATATCGCCATCTTTCATGTCCTTGAGATTGGCTTCTATGAAATAAGGCTTCCATAGCCAATAACCTGCGCCTCTTGGCTGCCGTAGGATATGCTTATAGTCCTCATAATAGTCCTTGTCTATGTCTTTTGGGGTATAGATGACAGACTGATCTGCTCCGTACTGCAAGGCACTCTTGCTAGCAAGGGTTGCTGCCTTGTCCATGTTTCCAGACGAGTAGGTGATATGCTTTAGCATATATCGCGTATGTATTTTTCTGATTCACTAAAAGTATCAGTATAGTCAACGTTTCTATTCCAAAGGTCAGAAAAAGCGGGCTTCTGTACGCAAAGAAATGGACAGCTAATCTGTGCGGGCATAGAGGGCAAAAGGAACTTATCGAGCCATGCGTCATACATCTGCCCTGTTTCGGGCTTGTAATAGCTATGGATGGCACTTATGGCCTTGTGTGTGTATCCTATTGCATGGGTCGTAAATGCGCTCCTAATGGTCCTTAGATGGCTTGTACAAGGCAAGGGCTGCAAGTGCTCTGGATATGGCCTTACATTTGCACCATAATACACCCAATCCCATTGCATAGCATTGAGTTCATTATGTACATCCCAGAACTTATCCATCCTGCGGAAACAGCAATCGTCCTCTAAGACAAGAACTTTTTCATATCTATCAGTAAAGCAATCTTCTATTATTTTGCGATGCGAATAGTTAAAAGACTCCCTGGGGGTGTCTTTATCTATGGAATCAAACCATACATACATGAGTCCTATCTCGTCAGCATTGCGCTCGAAAGCAGTCTTGCGGTCCTTTCTGTGCTTTTGACTTAGCACTATGACTATATCGTAGAAGTTCTGGAACATAAAAAAGAGGCGTACCCAAAGGTACACCTCCCAAACTCAAAACCAAAACAAGATAAAACTATGTTCCTGTAGTGCCGTAAACAGCAGCCTTTGGCTGGAAACTCAGTAGTTCGATGCGAGCCTCTGCACGGTAGGTAACAAGGTTCTTAATGAAGTCTGATTGATCAAACTCAGTAGAACGAACCTGGAAACCAGAAGCTTGTGCGATAGCAAAAGCATCGGAGTTGATGATGTAGAACCTACTGCCAGTAACTTGGCTATGAGGTACTACGGGTACACCATTAATACGGACAGTACCGTTTGCATCAATAGCTACTGAAGCAGGAACGCTGTAGTCACTAGGCTTAGTGAGTAGTACTTTGCTCCACGCATCCCAAGTAGTCAGAATTAGGTTAGCCATACCGAGGCCGAGGTCACCATGCTGGGCGAGACCCGAAATCATCTTGGCAACTGTTATGGTCTCCGAAGTGGAGAGGGCAGTAGAGTTGGTAGCGATGTTATTCAGAAAACGGGTATTGACGGCACGGTTCCAGTCCTCTACCAGCGATTGGCTGAGGTAGGATTGGAGGAACGGAAGGTCCTGCAGCATCTGACGGGTTACTTTGACATAACCAGCGATGAAGGGAACCGAAGTGTTCACCATCTCTACATCGTAATCAATCTGGGCTTTGTCGCTGCCTTCAGTCTGCTGTCCAAAAGAACCTTCGCCAACGGGGGATTTTCCACGAGGGAAAGACACGTTGCCGGTTGCAGTCGGAATGATGCGGAAGACATCGTACAGATGAGGATTATAGAAAGAACGCATGATGGGATTCTGCGTATAACTGATCTGGGAAGTGCCAGTAAGGTTATCAGTCAGGTTCATGGTTCCTACAGCCTTCATAGACATAAAAGACTTTTCGCTTCTAATAGAATCGAAGTTGTCGTTTACGATGTCAATGACAGCCTGCTTTAGGTGATCGGAGTTGCTCCATCCAGTCTTGTAGTCAGCGACAATAGCTGTTTTAACTTTTCCGGAGTCAGCGAGCAGACGATCAACATTCTGCTTTAGTTCTACGAGAGTCTGGCCCCTGCTGGCAGAATCTTCGTTGAGTTGTGCCACCTTCGCTTCGACATCCTTATTGATGCGGGCGAACTCGGCAGTCAACTCGTCCTTGTAACCCTTAATCTTAGGGTCAAGAACGTCGGTAATTGCTTTTACTGTTTCGTTCATTGTTATTTTTTTAAAAATGTTTAAGAGATATGAGATTTACTGCATCAATCAAGTCAGTTTCACTCTTTTGCTCAATTGGTGTCTCATCGACTACCTCTTTGCTACTCATAGTCTCTACTACCTGATATAGTTGTTTGATCTCCAATAGACACATTTCAATGGCATCATCTGTGGCATTGCTATTACGCACAAACTTCTCAAAGGTTTTAATTCGATCCTTTATGTCCTTTGTACTTTTCATGCCAAGCATAGGAGTAAATTCATTGGCTCCCCAAGCCGTCAGGGAAGAACCTTCATAAAGTTTTAGATCAAACATCTCGTTACCGTCTTGACCCTTTTGTTCTCTGACAACCGAAAATCCAATGCTATGCTCCTTTACAAGGTCGGATTCAACCATTTTAATAAAGTCTTGTCCGAGATTATGTGTACCGACTTTGGATTCATAATAAAGGCCATATTCATCTTCCTTCAGAATTTGCAGCATACCAAGAGGTTTGCTAGGGTCATGGTTCATCAAATGCTTAATACGACCCTTTGGAAACCATTCGTCAATGCTGCGCTTGAAGGCTCCAGGACGAATTATGTCTCCGTCAGAATCCTTTATATTAAATGCAGAGAAATAGCCGGTGACAATGCCCTTTTTAGCATCGACATCCTTGATGCTCTGACCAAATGACTTGTATCCGTATATCATATTCTTGTTGTCTATTTGTTCCAACTTCTTGATAGCCCATTCAATACCAGCATCGCCACCCCAGGCATCCCACATAATGCCACCACAGCCCTGATCATAGGGTACATCTTTGTTCTGCTGATGACGCTTGAACGACGCCATTCGTGCGATCGTGTCGCGGCTGATGGCCTGTCTCTCACTCAATTGACGAGCGCGAGTCCAGCCCACGGGCGTACCACACGATGACCCATTTTCCTCTTTATACTTCAATGCACGTTTGGCATTGTTGCTGGCTGCTTCTGGGTAATCGCTATAGGTTTCGGCTTTAAAAGACTTAGAATCTTCTTCTTCATCTTCTTCTTGTGCCAAAAATGCTACATAAGCACTAACAGCAGACTCTCTGCTGGTGTACTTACAAGGTCCATCGCCTATGCGATAAGTACCATCTCCGCATGAACGGACAGGCATTACTTTTTCGGTTTTTTCGGCTTTTTCAAAATAAATCAGTTAATCTAAATAAAATATCTGTGTCTAATATGTTTTGTTCCCTCATAATAGGCCTTCCAAGCGCATCTAAATTTGGAAGTATGTTTAATACGCATCTGCAATTTATGACGTTATCTGCACTTGCAAGTGGATCGCCAGGAAATCTAATTTCTTCGCCATTATTAAAAGCAACATTCAAAGGTAGAACAGTTCCGTGCAGAGCGGCATGACTAAAAGGATTAGATCGTACCTTTTCGTCTTCTGCGGTAATCCACTCCTTATATACTTCAAATGGCAATGTTGCTGCCGCAAGTAATATTCCTGCATTTAAAGCCCTTGTGACTTCAGTTCTGGCTATTCTATTTGCTCTAACGCTAGGTATATTGCTCTTTAACAACAATGCAACAACATCTGATTCTTTCATGTTTGCGCTTGCTGCATTGCCAAGTATTCTTAACAAATCCTTGCGAGTAGTTTGGTTTATATCGCCAACAAAAGTAACTCCATGCTGCTGCAAAAATGTATTGATAGAACTTTTCCAGATAGATTCAAAGCGCGTTATAGACTTCCATGCCGGTGGCATTTTTAGTCCCTTGTTAGTACTTTCTGATCGATTTATAAGTTCTCGGTATGTTTTTTTAGCATAGTACAAACCTACATCCATATACATTTTCATCAATGGCTCAAAGATGCTGTCATCATATAAAAGCCTTGATGTGTTAGCTATTGCTACGCTTATACCCCTATCTCTGACTATTGTCGCAGTATCCTTAAAACGCTTTCGTATAGCTTTATACATAGCGTTTAATACAGTCGATTCATGGCTTACAGAAGGTCTAATCAGTTCTCTCCAGTTGATCTTCTGTATCATTTGTCGCTGTGTGCCGTAATAATAGTTTTTCGTAATAAACCCTTCTGGCTTCATCGCGTAGCCTTTTTTCTATAATGCATTTACGTTCCTCAGGTATCTTAGGATACTTAGACATCACTTGCATCCAAATCTCTGCCAAATACATTTCCGTTTGGTATTGGTTGCATATCCTGTATCGGCTGAAAACCTGAAGGAATATAAATCATATTCATCTCTGGCTCAGGCCTTGCACCATAACGTAAAACTGCCCTACGCTCATTATAGGTCAGCCAATGCGCATCCCTTACAGAATCATTAAGGTCTTTAAGGTCTTTTTGTATTTCTGGAAGTTCTGTATAATCAAAGTCAATGTACAGTTTTCTGCCCTTAGCGACCGAGAAACGAGGCGTTAGCTGACGATTTAGTATATCGCGCAGCGATTTCCATTCAGGCAAAAGTTTGTTTACAATCAACTGCTTAATGGCTGATTCGTAGTTGTTATAGGTCGTATGCTCGGCATCAAATAAGACCGTAGGAACACCGTAGATATTGCAAAGTCGCTGCAAATTTAAACGCTGTGCATCTAGCAACTGCATATCGATAGATGTCATTCCAAAGTTATGATAACCCCAATCACCGGCTATAGCAGCGACAGCACCTTTCTGACTTGTATTGTTGATGCGCTCATTAATGTCATTCATTATGTTGTGCATCTGGTCCCTTGACATTGTCCTAGGCAATGATTTACCAAACAAAGCACCTTTTGCGCCATTGTTGACGTACATACCTCCAGAAGCCTTCTGCGCATTAATGCTATTGTCCAAGATATTCATGGCGGCTGTCAATGGACTTAATCCTCGCAGGTGCATATATTCTACGTCATCCACAACAGGGTTAAAATATTTCCATACAATCATATCCTTTTTGTCGACTGTCAAAACTGGTATGCCACCCTGCTTAATATAGAAACCATCGACACCAAATACGTCATTAGTCTTAGTAAGCACACCTACCATAGGTGGAGGAATCACCTGCATCTCTAAAGGTCTGCCACCTGCTAAACCACCTGTATTTAGGTATAGATCGCCTTCTCCAAAGATTAGTTTGTAGCCGTAGTAGTTTTCTAATAGTTCTGTCAGCGATTGGTACTCATTAGGTTGTTCAAGTAGCCTTGACAAATCATTTTCTACGACTACCTCCATTGACAGATTCTTCAGCATTAAGGCACGCTCCATGTTAGATCCTGTAAGAAATCCGCTTGGATTCATGGCTTTATACTGCGAGAATTTTTGCAAGTCCTTGATCTCATAAACATATACAGGAAATGAACTAAATTTCTGCGCTAACATCGATACTATGGCATAAATGCCTTCATGCGTATTGTATGTCTTAGCATATCGATAGTTCAATAAATCTTGCTGATACATCCTTGGCCTGTACTGATATAAATCAGTCATAGTTGTCTGCGGTACAGGAATGTATGGTAGGGCTTTTTCGCTTTGGAAGATACCCTTTATGCGGTCTATAAGTGTCATCAGATTACATACCAGTCAGGTTGGTCCACCTTTGAATGTGTAAATACAGCGTACCGGCACGCATCGATCAGGTGGTCCTTGTACTTTACAGGTACATCCATAGGACTACCAGACTTATCTAATTTCCAGCAATACCCCTTTAATTCGGCCATAAAATTAGATGAAAACTCAGTAACATAGAACGGCAACGATTTTATCTTCCGTATGCCCTCTAAAACGTCCTTATCTGCCTTTATGGCATTCCATCCACCCCTAAGAAGTTCTTCTATGCTTTCTGCTGCTGCTGCATCACAATAAAGCAAGTCTTCCTTGTAGACACCCTCTATATCCAGCTTTACTATAAGGTCGGCAGTTGTTAGACTCTTTTCATAGATAACTTCATGCGCGAACACCTTGTCATCCTTAAATCCAACCTTGACAACGGCAGATGGCGCATTGAAACCAAAGTCTACACCATAGACCACATCTTGGCAGTCATCTGGGAACCTTGGAACCATTTTCCAATGCGTAAATATTTTATGCAGGCTAACCCCTTTAAGACCCATGCCGAATACCCGCCAGTAGTTGTCATCCGCATCTTTCATGCTTTCGATGCGCTTTACTAGCGTCTCTTCGAGGTACGGATTGTCTTTATATGTTGTAATGTAAAAATCGGATTCTGGTTTACTTTGCCAATCATAGAACCAGCCTTCATCATCAGATGGGTTAAAATCTAAAACCGTTTTCTCGGTTGTACGCAGAATTAACTGCATGGCAGACTCTTTTTCTATCTCATTGGCTTCATTCATGTACAGGTAATTGCGCTTCCGACCCCTAATTTTTTGTGGTTGGTCTGTACTTATGAACTCAATAAGATTGCTACCCATCTCATAGGTTAGCTGAGTCTGGTTAAAGCGATTTTCATCCCAGATGCCAAGTTTAAGCATTACATCCTTAAAGTCTCTAAGGATTGTGCCTCTAATTGTAGGGAGCGATGCACGGCATATAGATAGCACCTTGTTTTCTTCGCCCATTAACTTGATGCAAAACCATATTAGGGTATTTACCGTCTTACCGGATCGTGCGCCACCTTGCAGTATCGTAATCTCTTTCTTTGAGTTCTCTAAGTAGTGATACACTATAGTTGTGCCAATGTCGATTTTTTTTTCGACACCTACAGTTACAAGTTCTTCAGCTTTCTCGATTCCCTTAGCAAGCCTACCAGTCTCTCGGGAGATGTGGTATTCCGCATTTTCAGGAATCAGTAATTTCTTCCGCGCCATCGGCATTTATTTGTATAGTCTCGTTTTTTGGCAAATTGACCATGACGTTAATCTTGGTTTTCGTTGGCACATTGGCTGCTGCCTTAGGGTCCTCTTGGTAACCCCTATGCTTCAGCTTTGTCTTGCAGTAGAATATAATAGCTTGAGTATCACCCTCTTGTATTCTTCGCATTAACTGATCTTCAACATTATCTCCTATTTCTTCAATCAATACCATGACCTGAAAGCGAAAATCTCGGTCATCATTAAGCCATCGCAGGTACATATCCCTGCCCAATTTCATTGATCTACAGGCCTCTCCGATGTTGCCTTTGCATATTCTGAGCATATCAAGGAACTGGAATTGCATATTTTGTATAGCCAGTTCGTCCATTTTTAAGTATATTTTAATAATTTTTGTTTATATCTTTGATATATTTGTAGCATGATAGACATTATCATTATATTGCTGGTGTGTTTCTATGCTACAGGTAAAGTGTTTGCTATGGACATATATGATCAACTTGACTACGAATGCAAATTAATACTAGATGCTATGTCGGCGCAAACAAAGTTAGACATATTGCGAGACATCTATGACAGAGCCATACATATGATACTTAACAATTACCACGATACAATAGAACAAGACGTATTAAACGATTATGTCAGTATTATACAAGTAAAGTACAAATTATGTCGAACCATCTTACAAAATCAGGAACAGACCATAAATTTTGCATACTTGAACTAACCGCAGATAACTGCATTTTAACCCCACCTATGTATATGTCAGAAATACAATTATTTATTAAACGTAAATATGGTGAGCAGCCGTTAAACTATTTTAATTCAAACTACGCATTATGGATTGTAGATATTTTTGATCGTCAAATACGTCCACTCTCATTAAAAATAGAAATATGACAAGAACATTTGACATTCCAGTAGAGTTTGCCGAAGACATACTCATGGTCACAGTGACTGTAGATGCAAGTTATGGCAATCATGGCATTGGTAGTTACGAGTATTGGGGCTATAAGGGCAATGACGTGCAAATGGGCTGGTTGATAGAAGACTATACTTGGGATGAAACCAAGTACACTATTGAACAGAACCAGGCTATACATGAAGCTTGTATGCGAGAAGAATCAAACTTTTATGATGCCATAAATGAAGAATTATGAAACGTACACCATTGCAAATTTTAATCGAGGATCATTACGGTGATCTAAAAGTATTAGTCGATGATATAGACCAGTTCCTCGAACTGGAGCGCAAAATGATTATAGACGCTTTTAATGCCTGTGCAATGGAAGAAATTCTTAACAATAAACGCTATATTAATGGCGAAGACTATTATGAGCAAAATTTTAATTCTTATGACTACGATTTAACTAATTTCTAATGCTACACGAACTGCCAGAATACGCTACACATCCACGCGATTATATTGTCTGGGTTGGCATACAGCCGCAGAGACACACAAAATTTAACTTTGTTTATACTGATGCACCTTTGTATAGCAACCTGACCCAAAAAAAATTGCATATAGGCTTCACATCTAGCTATATGTATCGTTACAGGCTGAGAGGGCAACTGCGCAATGCACCCCTTTTTAACATATATATATATAAACCTCTTTTACAACTGTATAGAATAAGAATGGAAGAACTTTATATGCAATATCTGCATATATCTTATGATCCATACTATTTAAGCATAGACACAAAAACGTTTAGCCTCGATGATGCTGCTGGCACAATTCTATACCAGATCACAAAAAGATCATATATCAAAAAAAATTTACCTTAGTACCAAAAAATATTATGGTAAACGTCTATTTAGCTACTGATTTAGAAAATCCTGTAAGGCAATTTCCTTCTGTTTTTCAGTTCGCAAAAGAAGAACTGGCTGCTAGAGAAGGAACGGCAATGGCTGCTAACTTTAAAGCAGTATCAACGGCAGCGTATAATAATGTCAATTCTAAGAAAACCTACCGTAAAATGTATTCTGCGCTTTTCTGCTGTCATATACAGCTACGCAGACCTTAAATAGACTCCAGTATATTCTTTTGTATCTTGTTGATGATCTTAAACGCCAACGAGGCAGTCCTTATTTTGCTTTGTTGCATCTCGTCATACAAATCATCAGAATATTCTGTTACGCTACTTAAAATACTCAACTGACTTTCTACGATTTGTAAATAGTCTATTGTTACTGTTTCTTCTTCTTCTTCTACTACTTCTTCGCTCATAGGATTACACCTTTATGAATCCGGTAGTTTTTCACCGAGAAATCTCCTCCTTTTCTCTGCGCCACCGCAAATCCCTGTGACCAACGATTTAGTTTGGCATAATCTGGGTGCATATTACACAAGCAACCGACACTCCAGGTGGTCGTTATATTACCATTCATATCCGTCTCCGTATGCTCTGATACTTGATGAGCATGACCTTGTAAACTGGATACCTTAGACTTTAAAAACAGCCCACGAGCAACATTTACAGATTGAAATATACCTGTATTGTATTCATGACCATGTATGATGTTTAAACTACCAAACTGGACTATTCTTTTGTCTTTAATAATTTTAACACCAGGCATTCTATTTTCTATAACAGTTTCTATGTTAAACTCTGGAACACCCGTCAATTCTGCTGCCTTCATAAATAAAAAGTGATCGTATCGTTCCTCGTGATTACCTAATTTGTAATAAATGTTAACATTAAAATGCTTTTTAAGAATGTCATAAAATTGTTCCAAAATTTCCAACTCGCCTGATATGGATCTTGCTTTTGGGTCCCTTACAAAACGACTCAGACCATAAAAATCCAATATATCTCCATTTAGCAAGATAGCTTCGCACCCTTGTACCTCCATATACTCAAACACAGCCGTCAAAGCCTCTATATCGTGATATGGGATATGTATATCAGACAATATCAGAATCTTGCTTTCCTCTATGCTATATGGCTCATAACTCGTTGCATCGCTTGCAGGGAAGGCATAAGGATTCATCACACGAATTGGCTTCTTAGGATAGGAACATTTACCTCCACGCTTATTCGGATATTTTCCTTCTATATATCGAAGAAACCTCCTTGCATCCTCCACATCCTTAAAAAGCAACTCATTCTCACTATACATTATTCTTGCAAGTTTCATGGTTGGCATTCCCTCGCCGTGCTTTATACGATATGCCTTAGCCATCTCTGTCTTAGTCATACTAGATAGATAAAACCTATTAAGTTTAGGCCAATGTGATCGGTAAACTCTAGTTTCCGTTGTTTGCGTAAAACGTGAGTTCCTTCCCTACTGCCCGATTTATTAGTATTACCCTCTATCGTATTAATAATTTTGTCTCGCGCAGACTCTACTATACCAATATGCCCACGCCATCCCTGTCCATATCGCCATACAATCAGGCTACCAGGCCTAGGCACTCGCCCAACCCTATAATATTCAGACCCAGCAAAATTTGCATAAGTAGCCGTACAACTTGGCTGAAAAAGTTTATCAAATCGCATCCACTCCTCCGTGCCGGCTCCTGCCGCCTCCTTGGCCACCAGTTCACAAAAATAACAACACCAGCTATGATAAGGCTGCCAACCGGTTGCCACCATCTTATCCTGGAACTCCTTGCTGACAAATCCAGAATTGCCATCAGTCTCCTGCTGACCCACATATTTTGCTGCCACCTGCAATAACCTAAGTATATCCATAACACAAATCTATGCGTTTTTTATAGTTTGAAAGTTTACAGCAGCAATTCGCATCAACATGATATAGTATGTATACAGTTATATCAATTATATAGTTAGCCAAGATTATCAGTTAGTAATACAAAAAACAATTTAAACAGATTTTAAAAAACTAATAGGACGAACCAGATTTTTGGGGGGCATCACAGGGTTTTTTGATTTCTGTTCTTGAATTTTTACATTTGGGACCATCTGCGCTAACTTATTAAATTTCAGAGCATTACGCAACATATTACAATAATTTTTAATGTTGCCAATTTGTCATATACCCAATAAGTATTATTATGTTAATCAGAATTCTGCTGTTTTGATAAAACGGTTTAGCACAACCAAGCACATTTTTTTGCTTTCGCGTTTTTTGTCGCTGAATAATATCTTACTTACTCATTTATATTTTTTTGTATACATACATATATATATATAAGTATTCGCATATATATGTACATATGATCTTGTACATAAATCGAATATAAACGTATATAAGACAATATAAGCGCATATACTTACTTTGATGTATATACATACATATGAGCATGTTTACTGTCTTAAAACGTCTATAAATAAGTCTAAATAAATATAGCATATATGCCACACGTTAAGGCATAAAAAAAGGGGAGGATATCCCCCCCCCCAAAGATGCGGCGAAATTATTACTTAATTATTGAATTTGACGGGAGTATGTAATCGCGCAAGTTTGTTGCGTTATTTTCGTCAAAAGTCGAACCGTCATCCTCCTGCCAGTTGTCAATGAATTGTGGATTGGTTATAACTTTTGTGAATTGATCACTTGAATTATGTACTTGATGAGGTCATGTTTGTCCTGATAATAATTGGCCGTTATTTTTTCGACAATTTCATAAAATTCTGGCTTATATATGCCGTCCTCTTTGTCTTGGTTCTCATAATCTTCCAATGTTTTTTCGGCTTCTGTCATGGTGCTAAATTCGTCTATGACGTTACCTGTTTCTCGGTCTTGTATTATGTATTTCATTTTATGGTTTTTTATTTAATGTGTGTGACATGTTTTACATTTATTGATTTACGGTTAATTTTTCCATGAATTGTGCAGCTATTCCCATTGGGATATTATGGCATCCTATCTTAATTGTTTCCCCGTCATTCGCTATGCAGGTAAATGATCCAATTTTTTTGCCTTTTATTTCTTGCTTCTGTGTTATTGCATCCCATAGGGACATCGCAGCATCCAAGGGAACAGTAGCCCCTCTGCTGGTTTGAATTTCGTTGCCATTCGGTGATAATCGGAGATGGATTGGCGAATGGTATAAATAGCCATTGTATTCATGTTTTACCCATTTTTCCAGGTTATGATGTTCCTTTTGTGCCTTTTTTATGCTTTCTTGTTCTGCCCTTTTTTGCGACATTTCTGCACTTTGCGCTGCCTTGTCGTATGAGGGAAATTTGCTTATTGCTGTGTATTCTTTACCCCATCCTCTGCATAATGATATGTAAATTTGATATAACCTATGCGCCCTTGCAAATTCCCTACTATACTTTATTGCCCTTGTTTGTTTATTAAGAGCATCATTAATTTCGTTTGATACATAATCGATCGATTTATGTGCATTGGCTGTGTTGAAATAGCAATAGCCAAAAAATTCACTTTGCATGTCTACTTCGACCCGAATTCCATCATCTGGCAAAGAATTGTGGAGTTCATTAATATGCTTACCCGTCGTTCTGCTAAAATTATTATTATTTATAAAATAGAATTTATGTCCATTGGGTGCTATGACTATTTCGCCAATTTTGAATGATCTGCGATAACTATAAATACAATCACCCTCAAAAAATAAGTTTCCTTGCCTGTTCCGTGCGCTCTCTTGTGATTGATTCGCCCATAGATGACAAACCATAGCGTTAGTGTGTACGTGTTTCATTGTGTTGTGTTTTTTTTGTGTTAAATTGTTTCTGTTGAGGATTCAAGGTGGTAAAACGTTGCGATTCTATATTCGTCGCGTTCCGATTCATATTTTTCGTAATAGGCGTGACTCACAAAAGAAACCCGATAGGTTTTGGTGTTGGGGTAATAATAATGCACCTCTATTTTTTCTGACATTGGAAGTTGGGGCCAATAATCGGAAACATCAATAGTGTGAAAGTCGTGGTGAATGGGTTGAACTTGCATTTCATTAATTTTTTTCGGTAAATAATTTATTTAAAATGATACACGCGGACATTGATATAACGCCGCCAGCAAGTAAGGCCTGAATGCACTGAATGAATTGTTCCATGTTTTTTAAATTTGGTGAGCTACAAAGATATGATAAAATAAACCTATTTCCAAATAACTACAAAGTATTTTCACATATTTTTATTTTGCTTGCTTATTTAATTGTTTTTCAGTTGATTATGTCATTTAACGTTTTTTTGGACGTTTATGGCATGGTTACGGCACAAACAGCTGAACAAACCATACCGAATACATGTAAATTTTACCACATATGACATAAATAGGGCATTTTTGCTACATATGCAGGATTTCTGTTATATGTGAGGCATTTTTGCCACCTGGCACTTTTTTGGCTACTGGTTCCTTTTTTTTTAGGACCCCCCGCCAAAAATCTGTCCGGTCTTCGGAAACCCAGCCGACCCAGCCGACCGTGACCCACCCAGCCCATATACACATGCTGTAGGCAATCAGCGATATACATACAACGATATACCATGATTTTTTGGCGCGAAATTTTTGTCAATCTGCATACTGGTTGTTGCGCACCTATGGTCTGCTAAAACGATAAAGCAATATCGGTGTATCGATGCCAAAAATCTGGCAATGACCACCAAAAATCTGTCCGGATCGATTAGAGGCGATTTAAGCCCCTGTTAGGCATTGAGTAATAGGTCGACCTTACTGCATATGAGAAAGCCCCGCCTTGGGCTTCTAATAGCTTCTGGCGAGGCTTCCTGCTGCTTGCACGACTGCTGTCTAATCAAAACACCCAAAACCTATGAACTT